>MAAC01018250.1_pt1 | contig 110318 bp, 98 predicted proteins | sample 1115981 | NCBI WGS metagenome assembly MAAC01 (sample SAMN04961126, study PRJNA320927) | seawater metagenome | isolation source: sample BD02T64 sea water enriched with oil for 64 days | place: USA:Gulf of Mexico | collected 2013-07-27 | reverse complement strand
GCAGGGGCTACGCGGATGCCTTTCACTGTAGTATTGAGTCCCGCTAACTGACAACCGATGGTTAAACCTGCCAGTGTAGCGCTGGAGCCTACCGGGCAAATAATCACATCAGGTTCGGGGATTTCACAACGATTGATCTGTTCTTTTAGTTCCAGTGCGGCATTAACAAAACCCACGGTTCCGGCAACATTGGATCCTCCGGCAAACAAAAAATAGTTTTCTTTATCTAGCCGGTAACGGTTTAAATAATAGCGAAGCACGGTCGCAAACAAGCTGCCACAATAAATCAGCTCGGCGCCGTAGTGCTGCATAAGTTGCAAGTTCTGCTGTACGGTTTTGGATATAGGCTGGTCAAATAAATAGACCGTACAGGCGAGACCTTGCTGCTGACACATCATTGCTGTGGCGACGCCGTGATTGGTGCCAATAGCGCCAAAGGTGACAATGCGTTTTTTACCTTGTTGCTTGGCGTCTGCAATAATGAAATCTAACTTACGTATTTTGTTCCCGCCGTATTCGTGGTGGGTTAAATCATCCCGCTTAATCCATGCATTGCCTTTCCCTAACGTCAATTGCTTTAACGGTTCTACTGGGGTAGGTAACGTCGCTAATGCCTCATAGGAAACTTGGCCTTCTAGTGAAGGGTAAACATCGAACAGCGGTAAACTCATCTCACGTCCTTATCAGTCTGATTCACAATGCAATGAATAGCCCATTGCATCATGTACTCCCTGGGCTTGGCTATCACTGCCTTTGAGACCAGAATAATACAGGCTCATAATAACACCTTTCATACCCAAACTGATTAAACGTAACCATCCGGCGATAAATTCTGGATAACGGTGATGATTATCCATCGCTGTCACCAACCAACTGATCATAAACAGTGGGGTTATTCGAAGCACCAATAATAAAATGCCGAGTAATTGAACATCATCCGGTTCAACTGATTCTAAAACATCATCAACATGTTCAATACAACCGGTATCGGAGAAACTTGGTAAACATCCGTTTCCAGGGGCGTACAGGTCACCCAGGCGCTGTAAGCTTGCCAGTTGAATGCTATTAAAATAGTCGGAGCGTACATTACGTAAACTATTTAAGGTTGAGGTTCTTGCGTTATCCACAAGCTTTCTCCTTATTATTGATCTTTCAATATTATTTCACTAGCACGATGGCTATTGGCCATTATGGTCAGTGATGGATTAATACCCGGTGCTGATGGGAATATTGATCCATCGGCAATAATCAGATTTTCATGGCCATGCACTTGATAATCATGATTCACTACGGATCGGTCTGCATTTTCACCAATCGCGCAGCCGCCCATTTGGTGCAAACTGAAATTAAAGTTGGAGGTAATAAATTCACGCGCTCCCAGAGTATCGTAAATTTGTTTCACCACTTTGACACCGGCCATACCCCGCTTTAAATCTTCGCCATTCAGCGGTTTGGTAATTTGTAGTCGCCCTTTGCCATTCACTCGAATGGTGCCAGGTACCACATCACGAATACAAACTTCCATGCTCGCCATATATCGATAGCGCTCCATATAGTTTTGCAGCTCGATACCGTGAGCGGGAATTAACATGGTGACCCCCATAGGGCCTACAAACACGTTTTCCAATTTAAAGCCTTGCTCTCGAAACCGTGGTTCATCGGATTTGATGGCTTGTAATGCACCTTTATGGGCATTAATTTCTTCATCAAACATCGCCAAGTTCATCCATTGGGGATGCGCAAAAAATCGCTCTCCCAACGCTGGCAAACGTTCTTTATAACCCGACTTTAATAACAATCGATTGGTGCCAAGAGTACCTGCGGCAACAATACACTTTCGACCATAAACCGTTTCATGTACCCCATGACGCTGACCATGAATGGCAACTTGATGAGGGCCGTGAGCAATATCAGATACTTCAAACTCGGTTTTAATCTCTAAGCCGTTGGCTTGGGCTTTTTTTAGAAAAGTAACCGGCATACTTTGCTTGGAATCTCGACGACAACCACCTAAACAGGCCATGCAGTCGTTTTTATCCACTTGGCAATCTCGTTGCCCGCGACGTAACTTGGCCCATTTATAGCCAAGTTTATCAAAACCTTCAGCGTAGAGTTCGGCATTTCGATTCCACTCTTCTCGCTCTATGGTATGAATCTGCAGATGTTCTTCTACCGCGTCATAATGACGCTCCATATTTTCAACACTATAGGCGTCAACACCGGAGATATCTCGCCATTCATCTAGGGCTAAGTCATCAAATCGGTCTAGTAGTGCTTGGTTAACAACAGTGCCGCCGCCCAGCAGCTTGCCTCTAAGGAATAACAAGTTGGCATTGCTTGTTGCATCCATGCCTCCACCCCAAAACAGGCGAGAGTTGGTATGCAGCTCATTGCGAGGATAGTTAGTCTTATCCCATTGCTTGCCGGCTTCCAGCAACAGGCACTTGGCTCCTGCCTCTGACAAGTAATGTGCCATTACGCTGCCCGATGCCCCAGATCCAATAATTACAAAGTCATATACTGTTGCCACTGCCCTCTCCTTTATGGAACGTTCGTACCATTTTATAATTATTATGATACTTGATGTTTACTATGGATACTAGCAATAGACTTACTATTTATCCTAAGATACTTTTGTGACGGTTCACATCCTAACTTGATTCAGGCAAACTGCTAGCTCTCTTGTTAGGTGGCTCATATACTCCATGATTACTGAACGAAAAATCCTGCTGACTCAAAGCCAAGACCATACAGGCCTAATTGCACAAATCACCCATATTTGTTTTAAGCATGGCTTAAACATCATCAAAAATGACGAATTTGTTGATCGTGAGCATCACCAGTTTTTTATGCGAACTGAGCTTGAAGGGGTTTTTGATGACTGTAAATTATTGGATGAGCTAACTCAGGCACTTCCGTCTAATACCGTCCATCGCTTAAGTACCGCATCAAGAAAACGCTTAGTATTAATGGTAACCAAAGAGCCTCACTGTTTAGGTGAGTTACTCATGAAAAGTCAATATGGATCACTCAATGCCGACATCGTTGGTGTTATTGGTAATCACGGCGATTTAGAAGAACTCACTCAAAAATTTAATGTGCCATTCCATTGTATTAGTCACGATGGATTAAGCCGGGAAGAGCAAGAAGTAGAAATCCAGAACATCATTGCCGGTTACAACCCTGATTACATTGTGTTGGCGAAGTATATGCGTATCCTTACACCTTCTTTTGTAGAACAGTACAACAACCGCATTATCAATATTCACCACTCATTTTTACCCGCCTTTATTGGTGCCAAACCCTACCATCAGGCATATGCACGTGGGGTAAAAATCATTGGTGCTACAGCACACTTTGTTAACAATGACTTAGATGAAGGCCCTATCATCACTCAAGATGTTACTCATGTTGACCATCGACATACTGCAGAGCAAATGGCACAAGCGGGACGTCAGGTGGAGGAGTCTGTGTTGTACCATGCGGTACAACAGGTAACAAATGAGAAAGTGTTTGTTTATGGAAATCGAACGGTGGTGTTTGATTAATGCACTGACTTACCACCCAAAACTCCATCCATAGTATTAATCAACGTACTAATATTCACTGGCTTACATAGATAACCGTCAAACCCAGCAGCAAGACCTTTTTCAATATCACATTCCATAGCTTTCGCGCTGATAGCTATTACGAGCACTTGGCGCGTCGCTCTATCTTGTTTAAGGTGTTTAAGTAACTCATACCCATCCATACCTGGCATAAATATATCCAGCAGAATGAGGTCTGGAGGGTCTTTAATTGCAAGCGCCAGCCCTTGATGTGGATTGGAGCATGTTTGTAAACTATAACTCTCACTGTACAATTTAAATGCTTGCTTAATGAACAGGGTATTACCTTCATTATCTTCTATATATAAAACCTTCGCCATTCCTACTAACGATTGACTCCCCCCCTCAGAATCAACAGAAAAAACATTAGCACTACCTTCTTTCCCCTTAGCAACATTTTTTGTCAGATATTTTTCAGCCAATAAAATATCAACCCAAAAATCACTTCCTTCGTCTAAAATACTATTTACCCCGACATCCCCCCCCATTAATACTGCCAATTTTTTACTAATAGCAAGGCCTATTCCAGTGCCTTGAACCTGACCCTTTTCTGCACCAACCCGCTCAAAAGGAGTAAACAGTGACGCTATATTTTTTTCACAAAGGCCATGGCCAGTATCCGATACGGTAATGCGAAGGCACTCTTTTCCTGTCGTTTGGTGTTTCACTTTTTTAAAACTAACAGTAACGGTACCAGGCGATCTATTATATTTAATACCATTGGACAAATAGTTGATCAAAATTTGTTTTAACCGAAGTGGGTCACACGTCAAGGTAAAATCTGTATTATCTGCAACCTTAATAACAACATTCTGATCTTGCGCCTGAGATGACGTTAACCGTAAACACTCCTCAATAATCCTGGTTAAATTAACATCTCGCATATTAATTGTTATTTTTCCAGATTCAATTTTCGACAAATTCAGTATTTCATTAATTAGCGCTAAAAGATGTTTTCCACCTCGTTGTATTTCATTTACCGATACTAGCTGATCTTTAGATAACGGTTCCTTTCCCATCTCTAGAACTTGAGAAAATCCAATAATGGCGTTTAGCGGAGTTCGCAATTCATGACTCATTGAAGACAAAAACTCTGACTTTGCACTATTGGCCCTTACTGCTTCTTCTGTCGCTCTTTTTAGCGATTCATAGTGCTTTTTTTCATAGCTAAGATCATGGGCAACTGCCATATAACTAACATTATCAGCTTCACAATATTGCCCAATTGATATATGCAAAGGAATTAGCCCGCCATTTTTTCGACGACCTTCAACCTCTCTGCCAATACCAATAATTTTAGATTTACCCGTACTATGAAAATCTCGAATATAGCCATCATGAATTTTTTCACTTGACTCTGACACCAAAACACTGACATTTCTCCCAACAATATCTCCATTGCTATAACCAAATAGAATTTCTGCTGAGCTATTCACGCCAGAAATAATGCCATTTTTATCGGTAATAATCACAGCCTCCGCAGCACTATCAAACAGGGCTCGATAGCGATTTTCTGTTGTGATCGACTCCTTCTTCACTCTTTTTTCTTCACTAAGGTCTTCTGCAGTTGACCAAATAAACCGCTCACCATCTAATACAATAATCCGACCTTGTAGCTCAACAGGTACAAGGTGGCCACTTTTATGGATATACTCTTTTTCATAAGGGCCATAAAAGCCATTATCCTTTAAATTTTGAATTTGCACTGCTTCATCAGACGCATATTTCTCTGGCGTAATATCCCAATACGACAGTGATTTTATTTCTTCGACATCACGACCAACAATAGATGCATAAGCATTATTTACATCAATTAGTCGCCCCTCCATGTCACACAATGCAAGGCCTACAGGAAGTTCATCAAACAACGTTCGATTATATTTATTCGCCACCGCGAGGGAGGCTTCTATCTGATCTTTACTTTTCTTATTGGCCAACAATGTCAATACCGTGACTGAAAAAACAAATATAAACAACTGAATCTCAACGATGCTAACATTGATAATTTCAGGCACATTCACCCCAAACAACTGAGCTTTGGCAATAAAAACTTGAACAGATATTACTATAATCGTCAAAAATGTAACATGATTTGGAAATCTAAATACCGGCCATATCAGTAATGGCAACAACAAAATAATCGGCAATGAAATTGATACTGATATAATATTATCTTCAACAACCAATAAACTGAGAAGCAACAACAGTACAAAAAACACTAATAATTCACATCCAGACTGTACTGTAAACCAACGCCAATTCTTCCAGTGTGAAATCGACAAAAACACAGGGGCAATCAACAAAACTCCGACACAAGATCCCACCCACCACGCACTTCCTACGATTACAAATTCACTCCATTGAATAAGCCCCATTAATGCTAAACCCGTTACTCCCATAACCGCACTGATTGCACTACCAATGACAGCACCAAATAATACAAAATAGAATACATCTTCAGCGTTACTGAAAGGATACACCGACCCGGTCATGCGTCTAATAAAATATGCACCTATAATCGCACATAAAGAATCACCGCAACCATTACTCGTTGCCGCGACCATTGAACGCAATACGCTGTCTAGAGTAGAAAAATCACAATATGCCCAAACATTACTTAAAAAAGCACCTATAAATATTCCTGGCCATAGGTAATTACCCCGCAACAATACCGCCGCTAAAATAATTCCGGATGGTATCCAAACAGGAGTAACGTTCCCAGGAGATATAGCAAAAACCTGTCCAACACTCGCAGATACCACATACACTATTGCAATTAGAGCTATATGGGATCCCCGTGCAGAGAACACACGTTCAATAAACGAAGCTAAGATAGAATAGATCTGCGTGCCCCTTGCATATTTATTTTATTACGCCTTCATCAACCGAGTAATATCATTTGCAATAGATATAAAATGTTTTTCCACATCGGTATTACTGGTAAATAATGAAACCACTTTATCCATATGATTATTCACCAACCCAACAAAAAACTCTTCTTGCTCTTCAGAAAGCGATAAGGACGAGAACCCCACATGCATTTCGTCAAACAATCCAGCAATAATTCCCGCCGTTTGTCTTTGCCTTAATTTTATCCCACTCTCCACATCTTTAACGGCCCCGTTGACATGCCCCAAGGCTACATGAAGTTCATTAAGCACCACTTTACGCTGCTCATTTTCACTATCAATACTTTCTATACGCGCCTCCGCACCATTTAATAAAGATGCAAGATGGTCGTTGAGACGCCCACATTTTCCGTCATCTTCTCGGGGCATATTCTTAATAATTAGTGAGACATTATCAAAGTTAAATGCCGTTCGTTTCCCGAAATGGAGAATTCTATCCGCGTTTCGTATTTGTTCCATTAAGTCTATTTCAAGAGCCGTACAATCATGCCTCGTTGAACTAGCATTAAATACTTGCGATGAACTTCTAATCTGTAAGCTACATTCCAAACTAAATGCACGACAAGTATCGATAATTTGTTGTGCTAATTTTTCAACGGTTTCACAAGAAAAGCTGCTTTCATAGAACTGATTCACCATCCCCAATTCACTACTATTGGTCATCGCCGTCATTGCCATATTTCTTGTATTTAATATGGCATTTTTTTGTGCGATTTGCGCTCTTACTTTGACGAATACTTCTTTTAACTCACAAGGCTTGGTGAGATAGTCATCTCCGCCTGCTTCGTAACCTTTTAGTTTGTCTTCAAGCTCTGTATAGGCAGACAAGAAAATGACGGGAATGTCTTTTGTGCTGAACTGGTCTTTGATGGCTCTGCAGGCTTCATAACCCGTCATATTGGGCATCCGCACATCCATAACAATTAAATCAACAGTCTGGTTTGACAAATACTCCAAACATTCTGCACCTGACTTTGCTTTTATTACCGTATACTCTTGACGTAACGCGGTTTCCATCAATAATCGGTTCGGTGCTTCGTCATCCACAATAAGCACTTTATAGGGGGTATTCGCTGGGGTATTACCTGAGTCGTTGGTCATGATAATGAAAGTTCCCTTTAACTGATCTTATATTACTCACTCCATATAAGTGTAGCCAAGGGGCTTGCGACCGCCAGTAACCGTTAAAATACCGTGGTTATATTCTCATATCACGATATTTTACAATAGATTATAACCTTTGCATCCCCGCTATCACCGCTGCCACCACCTCTCCCGGCCCCTGTACATCACAATTTACCGTTACATCGGCATACTGACGATACAGCAACTGACGCTCTTCAAATAGGTCTTCAAAACTCTGCTCAGGACGCCGTGCAATGCCCCGCGTTTCATAGTTATGGATACGTCGACGAAGCTCCTCCAAAGGGACTTCAAGGTACACCACAGGCCCACATGATTTGAGGTATTCCATGCCTTTCTGGCTGTATACCGCACTGCCGCCTGTTGCAATAACCTTTTGATGGCATTCTGTTGCAAGCAATACCTGCTCTTCAACCTCCCTTAGGGCCAAATAACCTTGATTCTCCAAAATGTCCTGCAAGCTTTTATCTTCTTGGACCTGAATGGCCACATCGGTATCCAAAAAGTCTAGTCTTAGCTCTTTTGCTAACAATATCCCTAACGTGCTTTTCCCGGCTCCGGGCATTCCAATAAGAATAAGACTTTGACGGTATGGCATGATTTAACCTTTCTGTGAAACATTCATAGTGGATATAAGGAAGATATAAAGAATTTTCCCCAGTATAATGTTCGCTATGCAACTAAACAACGAACAAACCGCTGCAGCACACTATCAAGGGGATGCCAAACACCTGCTAATTTTAGCCGGTGCCGGTACCGGAAAAACCCGAACCATCATTGGCCGAGTGCTTCACTTAGTGAAGCAAGGCACCCCTATTGGGCGCTTGTTAATGCTGACCTTTACTCGTCGCGCAGCCAAGGAGATGTTGGTTCGCCTTGAAAAAGACTTGGGCCCTACCACCAAGAATATAACCGCTGGCACCTTTCACCATTTTTGCCTGCAAATCATGCGCAGAATCCCTAAGTCCTTTGGTGTTGAAGAGCGAACCGTTATCGACCGAGATGATAGTAAAAGTTTGGTTCAGCTCATTCGTGGTGAAGTGGTCGATAAAAAACACAAAAAGGAGTTCCCTAAAGCGGCGACCCTGCTGAACTACTTATCTTACGCGAAGAACTGCTGCTTACCGCTTTCTGAGTATTTGGTACATTTTACGGAGCTAGATGAGACTTTTTGCGAACTGGTAGAAACCATCGGTAAACGTTATGAACTGAGAAAAGCCGAACGAAAATACCTCGACTACGATGACATTTTACATCTTTTTGTTAAAGGTATTGAAAAGAACCCAGCATTAGCAAAAAAGATTGGCGGTTTGTACCAGCACATTCTTGTGGATGAGATGCAAGACACCAACCCGTTACAATGGCGCATTTTACAAGCGCTATCCAATGCTCATTTATTCTGCGTGGGAGATGATGCCCAATCCATTTATGCGTTTCGTGGGGCAGACTTTCGAAACATCCATTCTTTCAGTGAACGCCTTCCGGACTCAAACGTATTTAAACTGGAACAGAATTTTCGGAGTACCCAAGAGATATTGGATATATCTAATTGGTTACTTAAAAAATCCACCATTGATTACAATAAAAACCTTACAGCGGTACGAGGTAAAGGCATCACACCTCGTTTGATTGACTTTGAAAGTAAGTATGATGAAGCATCATGGATTGCGGGGGATTTACTTGAACGTAAAGAAAGTGATGCCCAGTGGTCTGACCATATGATTTTGGTTCGCTCTGCCTGGGCAGCCAAAACCTGTGAGGGGGCATTAATTGATGCGGGTATTCCTTATCGCTTTGTTGGCGGTACCAGCCTGTTAGAAGCCGCCCATGTAAAAGATGTGTTGTGTTTATGCCGTGCGGCATTAAATCGTACCGATGAGCTGGCTTGGATTCGCTATCTAAAGTGCTGGCCAAGAATTGGTGATGCTACCGCCTCAAAGGTTGTGGCTGCTTTGTTGGATGCAGACCCCGCAGAAAGTATCGATGATGTACTACGCCAGTCAATCCCAAAGCGCGAGGATATTATCGACAGCGTGCTTGCAATACAGTCCTTACGCAACAATCCATCATCTGCCATAAAAAAAGGCTTAGAGATGATGGAGCATAATTTTATGACCCGTTACGATCGCTGGGAATCTCGTGCTGGAGACCTACGCCTTTTGTCTGACTTGGCTTGTCGTTATAAGGATTTACTGGGGTTTGTGGAAGCTTACACTATGGATCCGGTGTCCAACTCCGAAGCTGAGCGTATCGAAGAAGATGATTTGGTAACGGTTATCACCGTGCATAGCTCTAAAGGCACAGAAGCGCCGGTATGTTATTGCCTCGGGGTACAACCTGGGGCTTACCCACATATTCGTAGCCTGGGTGACAGGGATTCGGAAGAGGAAGAGCGCCGGGTGTTGTATGTCGCTTTTACCCGTGCTCAAAATGAATTAATTGTGACTCGTTGCGGTGATGAGAGCCGTACATTATTCCACGGCGGGTCTTATGTTCAAAGCGAGGGGGAGCCATATTTTTTGGAGTACTTGCCGCCTGATTTAGTGGAACATGAACAGTATGGTTATGGGTTGGCGTTAGGGGGTAGTTCGGTATTGGATGAGCTACTGGACTTTGAATAGCTGGACTTTGAATAGCTGGACTTTGAATAGCTGGACTTTGAATAGCTGAACTTTGAATAACAAGACTTTGAATAGCTGAACTTTGAATAACAAGACTTTGAATAGCTATACTTGAAGCAATGCGATTTTCTGTTGTCGTGTTAAGGATTTAATCGCCGCCTCGCGCTGACTAGCACTACTACGATCATGACCATTTTCTTGAAAGACAAATTCTACCGGCTGACGACCATAAAAATATTTTGCCCCTTTTCCGGTTTTATGCTGATTAAATCGTCGATCTAAATCCGTGGTAATACCTGTGTAATACGTATTGTCACTACACAGGATCATATATACCCACCACTCAGACTGCGCACTCACGCCAACGATGTCTCCTGCACATTAATGCTTAATTCAATGTCCTCCCCAGGCACTGCACCATCAATATCAACGAAGGAGTTTTTACCAATAGATTCACTACGATGCGTATGACCATGATGTTTTGCGTAACACTTTTCATAACATCGAGCCAACACACGGCTAATACGTGTTTGATTTCGAATCATCGCTATATTTGGCCATGTTGAACGCTCACCCGTAAGAATGAAGTCATAAATCTCTTCATCTGACGGATTTGTCATTACCTTTAGATACTTTTTAATAGGAAAATCAGGGTGTAGGTTAATATCACCCAAATAGTCTTGTCCTAATAATGCATCCGCGCGATCCAACCAAAAACGAAGTGTTCGGTTCTGGGTATGTTTTTTAGTAACGGTGATAACCTGATGCCATTGGGCATGAATTGATGATGATGCAAAATCAATAACAAACGGTAAAACGCCTTTTTTGGATCTATTTGCGACAAACGGTAAAACATGAGGGTTGGTTTGACTAACAATAAAGTGATTCGCATTAAAAATGCGACCAATTCGCGCCATCGGTATATCGGTACTAACACCACCATCAGCCCATAGCTCAGATTCCATGTAAGGCACAACAGCACCCTCGGCGTTCTTCGCTCGCAACTGAACTGCGGGAAATACGCCAGGTATAGAGCAGGAGGCTTTGCAGGCGTAAGCCACTAAAACATTCGGTGCCGTTTTATAATTTAATACGCGTGCTTTTTGTCCGGCTCGTGTTGGTGATACCGTGATATTAATCGCTCTACCCGTTCGTAAATACGCTTCTAAAAAAGTATCGTTAGGAATATTATTCGAGATGCATTGCAATAATTGCTCAGACTCTAACAGGGATTTTTTAGAAAATATCTCCATAAACGAACGGTGTTTTATCGGGCTAAAATCATTATCTTCTGGCACTGATAATTTTTCTAACAATTCCTCGTCGGAATGAGTACCTACCAAACCTGTAACAATCGCCCCCATACTGGTGCCAGAAATAACAGAAGGCAAAAGATTTTGCTCCAACAACGCTTTAATAATACCCAGATGGTAAATACCAAAAGCGCCGCCGCCACTTAACATAAGTGCACTGCGACCGAAATTGTTTCTGGCGTGTTTAAATAACTTTAACTTTTTGGCTTCATCAATAATGTCTAAGTCAGCGTCACAGAGATAATTTAATGTCTCTTCAACCTCATCCAAATACTGCTCAACTAGATATTTTGTACCCACTAAGGACGTATCGTAAAGATGGGAATCTGTTAACTCACCTAACGTTCGATGCAAACTTTCTTGCATATAAGAAATAAGACAGCCAATACGGTGCTCTTCACGGTACTCGGTTAATAAGTCTATTTGTTCTTGCAGTAATTCGTAGGGGTAATAACCCGATTCGTCATTTCCACGCCAACGACTATGCCCTTCTAACGTATCAATTTCTTCTGCGGCACCAAGCCACTGTTGATAGGTTTTTGCTCTTTTTAAGGCTTTATAATTCGCGGACAAATGTCGATAACTGGATTTCACGCTCTATTCCTCTACTTCGTCTTATAACATCAATACCGGTGTACTTGAAAGTCACTGGACATCAGCGCGGCTCGCCAGCGCTCGGAAAATGCTTTCATACCACCAACATAATGCTGTTCTATAAATGTCACTGTATTCACAGGCTGACAAAAATTATCTGCCATATGGGTCATCAGTAACTTCATGGTTTCCCGCCCTAGGGAGTCTTGCATCATAAAGTGCACAACAGACCATGCCATAGCGTACATCATATTTTGCTCATGATCTCGCCATGCACGTCCCTTAATCGACAAGTAATCACTAACGGTCATTAACTCACCGTCCGCCAGCGCTCCTTGTAACAATTTAAGGTGATGTGGTGACGGATTAACCCGTTTACTTTGCCCTTCGATACTCAAACGCTCAAAGTATTCGGCTAAACCTTCGTTAAACCACACGGGTGTACGACCATATAACCCGGAGTTAATCACATGAGTCGCCTCATGACGGGCAATAGATTGTGTCATGAAGGCATCTCGTTGCACCATGACTACCGCCTCGTCCATGGATGGCTTATAAAAACCTGAAGCGGTTTCCAACCCTGGCACATGTTCTTCACGATACACATCAAACTTAGTCTGATCATTAAACACTTTTACATTCAGATCCACCTGTTTAATGTATTGATCTGGTAACCAACGAGACAATATAAAGTACAGCTGCTTTAGATCCGCGGACAGGCGGTCATGTAAAAATGGGGGTAGGTTGCCTCCCGCTGCAGTGATCGACATACGAAAGTACTGTTTTTCCATCTTATAACGATTTGTCAGGTCTTCTGCACCTTTACCTTTGGGTTTGTCAGTAAAGTGAACTTTGCCCTCGGCATCTACCCATTTAAAAACCTTGCCTTGAGCCTCTACCTCACTGGTTGCACGGGTTTTCGGGACATGACAGGCCGTCACATGCGTTTCAAAACTTTCAATCACATCTTCTATTTGCTGCCAACCTTGCTGTGTTTGCCCACCAGCGGGCTTAGGGATACCCAAAGCCGTTAATAGCATCTTGCGCTTTTCAGGGGGGATACTGCTAAAAACAAACAGCAACAATAGGGATAATGTTAACAATATTAGAAAAGAGGGGCGGACTTTCACAAAAACACCTTACTACATTAGTCATTGGCGACCTGTTGAGTATAGTAAGGTGTTTACAGAATAAGAAGCTTAGCCCCCCTAGTCTTAAGGTACTTACCCATTAGAAATGCCTAACTGAGACATAGCCCTCATTAGACCGGGGGGTAGCCTGGTGTTTAGATTGATGTTTGGATTGGTGCTTGGACTGATGCCGAGATTGCTGTTTCGAGTGGCTGTTATGGCGGTTGGAGCGCTGATCGTTGTAATAGTGATGCACCTCTCGATCTGCTCGTTGTTTTTTATGCTGCCAATGACTGTGCTGTGAGTGGCCATGCTGGTAGCCTCGATGGTTATTGTTATAGCTGTGGCGTGTATTGTGGCGCGTGTTGTGATGTGTATGGTGCTGCTGATGTCGCCTGTGGGCTTTATGACGCTTATAACACCGGTGATCGCCGTGGAAGTGATACTTTTGATGCTTTCGGTGACGGTCATAATGTTTATCATGACGATTGCTATGAGACACCAGAGATAAACCCACAACAGCTCCAATCAGTGCTCCGGCAACAATCTCATCAGAGTAGTTGTCGTGCTGCGCATAGGATGTTGTGCCTGCACTCATAAACACGAGGGCAACAAAGGTAACAACAGCGGTCATCATTCGTTTGCGCTGGTTTGACATTAGATGACTAAAGGTCTGTTGGTTAAAGCTCGTAGTAACACTTGTAGTAGCGCTTGAAGTAACGCTTGAAGTAACGTTTGTAGTAAAGCTCATAGTAACGCTCCGTTGGTATGATTGTTTGCGTATGCTGCTTGAGTCTGGTTATCAGATTAACCCCCTGTACCTGAACCCAAACTGAACAGTGAAATAAACATTGTATGGATCGCAAATATCACTTCGCATTGATTATTAAACCCGCCTCCGTTCAGCTTCGATTCATCTTCACTTTGTTTTAATACTTCCATCGACATGATTCGTCATTCTTAAAGGAAGATCATTATGCAAACCAAGACCCGTCCTATTCGTAGCATCGCTTATCAAGCCTTTATTCTTACCGTATTAGTGTGCAGTTTGATATTGGACTCGCAAACCGTCTTTGCAGAGAGCGGTGATAATATTGCTACAAGCACGGCATCAAACACTAAATCAACGGGGGGTATGGTTGACCGTTCTCACGATATAAAAGAAAAACAGAACAAAGATGAAAACATTCAAAATAGAGCGGCTCGCACTGCAGCACGTCACACCACATCTGACAGTTGGATTCATAATGCAGATTTTGAATATTTATTGGATAACGATGGTGACGGTTTTTTTCATCGCTTTCGAGTGACCTTTGATGCGGATACTCGTTTAGTTAGCGATCGAATTTATGCAAAATTATACCTAGATAACCAGCTAGATAATCAAGATGAAGAACGCTTGTACTATGTGACAGAGAATTTCACCATCATTGGTGAGGCGTTATCCGATAGTTATGAGGTCACCACCAGTTTAACGGAAGGTTACGACAGCGATATTTATAATCTTCGTGTAGCTATTTACGATGCTTATACCCATGAGTTATTGGATAGTATTAATGCCTATGACGATGACGATTTGTACGGACGTTATTTAGAAGAAGTTGATCAAGATACATTTCAATCAACGGTTTTTACGATTCAAGAGTTAACCATCGCACTCTCCAATGATACAGATAATGATGGTTTTTTTCCTGAGCTAGACATCACCATCGACGCCGATATGTCATTTGGTACTGAGTGGGTAGCGTTAAGTGTATTTATTGTGGATCCATTTGGAATAGAAACGCTGCTGTATCAAAATAACGCGTGGTTTATTTCAGGCTATCAGTCTTCTGATAAAGATATCACTAACGTATTATTAGAATCTGGTTATCGCAGTGATTATTATCATATTAGAGCTAAATTATACGATGCGGACAACGGCCTGATATTAGCCACCGCAGACACTACACGTAATACTGGCTTAGCCATTGAAAGTGAGGATTATGACGATAGCTTTGACTCAAGTGACAGCCATTATGATGATAATTATTACGGTGCTGAATCTGATGGGCACGGCGGTGCACTGGGTTGGTTCGGATTGTTGGGAATAACTGGCCTAATGGGCTTACGTAAACGATTCCTTTAAAAACATTTCACTTAAACGATTTCTTTAACTTCCCTATCCGTTAGCGGTCGATATTGACCGGGCATTAACGTTTCATCTAGCAACAAGTTACCAATTGAAATCCGGTGTAACGCCAACACCGGATTTCTAAACCGTCCAAACATGCGTTTTATCTGATGATAACGCCCTTCGACTAAACGCAGCTCTGCAACATAGTCACTGATAATCGTTAACACCACTGGCCGCGTTGTAATATCTTCATAAGAGAAATACATACCCTCAGCGAACGCTTGAATATAATCCTCTGTTAACGGTTTCTCTAATCTCACTCGATAACATTTACCCACCCCAGCGCTTGGCTCTGACAATGCCCTCGACCAACGCCCGTCATTGGTTAGCAACAACAAGCCTGAGGAATTCAGATCTAGCCGCCCTGCAATATGTAAATCACTTACATCAGAGGCGGGCAGCAGGTCTATCACTGTTTTGTGCTGCTCATCGGCCGTCGCACTCACAACACCGATGGGTTTATTCATCATCCAGTATTGAGGCTGGTTATCCTGAAGCACCGTAACAGAGTCACCGCCAGCTTGATCAACCAGTGCCACATGGGTAAATGCATTAACCTGCTGCTGTATATCCGTAGCGGCAATACCGTCTACCATCACGTGTTTTTTCGCCAGCATTAACCGCACATCACCACGATTAATGCCCAATTTTGCGCTAAGGAAGCGATCTAAACGTGAACGTTTTGATGTGCTCATTCAGAAACGCGACCACGCAAGGACTTGGTTCGGCCTCGTTTGGTTTTACTGTCCATTCTGCGCCTTTGAGAACCCTTGGTGGGTTTGGTCGCCCTCCTGGCCTTACGCACCACGGCAGCGCTTTTCACAAGCTCTTGCAAACGAGCCAGGGCATCTTCTCGGTTCTTCTCTTGGGTGCGGTATTGCTGGGCTTTGATGACAATAACCCCATCCTTGGTAATACGTCGATCCCGCAATGACAGTAGTTCTTCCTTATAGAATTCGGGTAATGACGATGCGCGAACATCAAAACGTAAATGTATAGCAGAAGACACTTTATTGACATTTTGCCCACCCGCACCTTGGGCACGGATAGCAGAAAGTTCTATTTCATCATCGGGAATCGACACACTGAGAGATATTTTTACAGCCACAATACAACCTTAACCTATTCAATCTATTAATTATTTCAATAACTGCCTCAAACAACAGCACTAGAACAATGCTCAACACCCGGCCTGCGCTTAAACATTCTTAAACGTTCTAAAACCCAGTCCTTGCATCAGCTTCGCTTAAATAATAACCTTACGTTCACTGTATTTTCCCGCGATGCGATGGTTATGTGGTAAGATGCGACCCGCATTTTTCAGCTCCAAAAAGGTAAACCTCACCCCATGACAATTGACGCAAATATCATAGCACTGACTGACGCAGGCCAACAGTTCCCGCCTCAACGGTTTAAGGTTTACACCGCCCGACAGCTAGGAAAAATCCCTCAACTGCAAAAATTGTCAGAACAAACGCAGTTTGAGATGAAAGTTGTCAGCAGCGTGCTGCCTTTTCGTGTAAACGAATACGTGATTGATGAGCTTATCGATTGGGATGCTGTACCCGATGACCCCATTTATCAACTGACCTTTCCCCAGCGGGAGATGTTAGAACCTCGCTATTATGACGCCGTTGCCAATGCGCTTAACGAGGAGTGGGAAAAAAGTGCATTTGATGCACTGATAAAAGAGATTCGTGGAGAGATGAACCCTCACCCCGCCGGTCAGTTGGAAAAGAACATTCCAACGGTTAACGGCGAGCGGGTTAATGGCATCCAACATAAATACCGAGAAACGGTGTTGTTTTTCCCCACTTCCGGCCAAATATGCCATAGCTACTGCACCTTCTGCTTTCGCTGGGCACAGTTTGTTGGAGACAATGAGCTAAAAATTGCTGCGAAAGAGTCCGGGCAATTACAAGAATACCTTCGTGAACACAAAGAAGTTACCGATGTATTGTTTACCGGTGGCGACCCCATGGTAATGAAAACCAAAAACCTACGGGCATATTTGGAACCATTATTAACGGAAGAGTTTTCTCATATCAAAACGATCCGTATCGGCTCCAAAGCACTCAGCTTTTGGCCCCAACGATTTGTGACCGATGGTGATGCCGATGATTTGTTGTCACTGTTTCAAGAAATCATTGCCAGCGGTAAACATGTTGCCTTTATGGCGCACTATAACCATTGGCGTGAATTAGAAACTGACATTGCCAAAGAAGCCGTTAAACGCATTCGCCAAACCGGCACAGTCATTCGCTCTCAAGGCCCGTTGCTAAAACATATTAACGATAACGCTGATGATTGGGCAAAAATGTGGAAAATCCAAGTGGGGCTTGGCATCATTCCTTATTATATGTTTATCGAGCGGGATACCGGAGCACGACATTATTTTGAAGTGCCTTTAGTAAAAGCCTGGGAAATTTATCGCGAAGCCATGCGTCAGGTTTCAGGTATTAGCCGAACAGCACGCGGGCCATCAATGAGCAGCGACCCTGGCAAAGTAGAAATCCAAGGCATTGCTGAAATTAATGGCGAGAAGGTTTTTGCATTACGCTTTATCCAAGGCCGTGATCACGACTGGGTTCAACGTCCATTTTTTGCAAAATATTCTGAGACTGCAACCTGGTTAAACCATTTAGAACCCGCATTTGGTGAAGAGAAGTTTTTCTTCGAGGAATAACTCAGATAGCACGCCCACCAACACGTACCCCATCAAATTTAAGTAATTGCATTTTTAAAAATGCAATTACTTAAATAGCTAAAATCTATAACACCAGGCCTTAGCGTTCCAAAAATCAGTCTTCCACCACGTCCAACTCACGCTTTTTGCTTTTATTACGCTTCACGTTAATCTCCACATAAGAACGGTATAGCTCCGTCATTTTGTGAATACCATCACTTCCCCCCGCCATCACACCACCGGTGAGCAACACATCAACCATGTTAAACATTCTCAACTGCAATGAGCTTAGTTGGCTTAATACCGCCTCATCCACCAGAACACCAATACTACGCACACCTGCAATACTGATCATCAAGCCAAACAACAAACCCAAGCGTAAGGCTAAAACGCGGGTAAATGCTCGATAATCCATTTTTTCAATACGAGCGTCTTCGAGCTGATCGTAAAAACGTTCTTCTATGGCTTTCTCGGGTGCTATTTTTTTCTGTCGCTGAATTGCACGCTTGAACTTACGAATAGAGAGCTCCAGTTGCTCCGAACCACGCGCTCGCACGGTGGTCAAAATAACCTCTTGCGCCCGCTCCATAAATAACGTCACCACAAAAATGGTGGCTAATAATTCAGCAATAGCCGTTACGCTGACAGAATTAAAGTGTATAGGTACTGTTACGCCAAATGCAGCAGCACACAAACACAATATAACAGCAGCCCCAAACAACCAGGACTTAGTACGTGATCCCATGATATTTATTTTTTCCTTGTTTAAATATGACAATACTTTCAGATCTCAAAATCTTGCTAATAGCACAGAATTGGATGTTATATTTCAGAAATACCTGAGGCAAGGACGCCGAAGAAAGCATACATGGATGTACTTGCTGCGTTTTCTGAAATATAACATCCAATTCTGTGCGGTTTTGCAGATCTGCTAAAACCTTACCACATAAGGGGCGAGTAAATAATGGTTAAATTTGAAGGGAATTTGCGTAGAATAGAGCCCTCAACAATCCACCCCAAACCAACAAGCCCAAGCTTCATGCGTTTAGATAAACTACTTAGTAACAGCACCGGCATCAGCCGCTCCGAAATCAAGAAAGCCATTCGTAAGGGTGATGTCGTTGTGGACGGTGCTACGATAAAAGACCCCTCGGCACATATATCCAACGAACAACACGTCACTTTGTTCGGGCAAGAGGTCAGCGAAGCAAAACCACGCTACTACATGCTTAATAAACCCGAAGGTTATGTCTGTGCAAATAGAGATAGGGAGCATCCTACGGCGCTCGACCTGATGGTAGATGAACCTCTTTATGAGAAGCTCAACATTGCCGGTCGTTTAGACATTGATACCACAGGGTTAGTGCTGCTGACCGATGATGGAAAATGGCTGCACAATGTCACCAGCCCCAAGCACCATTGCCATAAACGCTATATCGTAGAAACCGCCGAGCCCATTAAAAGCGACAGTATCGAAGCATTTAAAAGCGGTATCATGCTCAAAGATGAGCTAAAACCTACGCTGCCTGCGACCCTTACCGCCCTTGAATCACAGGAAGGCAATGTGAATCTCGCAGAAGTTATTATTTCTGAAGGCCGCTACCACCAAGTAAAGCGTATGTTTGGAGCAACCAACAACCGTGTTGTTTCCCTACACCGAGCAGCTATTGGTGACATCTCTCTTGATGACAACCTTTCCCCCGGTGAGTACCGCCCTTTAACACAAACCGAAATAGATAGTATCCAATGAATGATTTAGCGCTAAATTTACTGTTAGAAAAAATAATCTCCGATCGAGAAAACCCTGAAGAAGCTGAGTGTAACCTATGGATTTTGGATGAAAACCTAGCACCCAGTGACATTACTCAGGGTGCAGCCAAAAGCAAAATCCCATTAACACTAATCTGTAATCGCTTTGATTTACAACAGCAGTTAAAAACCAACAAAGTCACCAGCACATTCAGCGATTTTGATTTTAGTGACTTTGAAGACAACACCGTAGATCGTATTTTCTATCGGGTTTCAAAAGAAAAAACCGTCGTACATCACATTATTAACCAAGCTTTTCGTGCCCTTAAGCCTGGTGGCACACTGGCTATTGCAGGCTATAAGAATGAAGGGGCTAAAACCTATATTGATAAAGCCAGCAAGTTATTTAATGGCGCAACATCAAAATCTAAAGGTGGCCAATCGTCTCACTTTGCCATTATTAGCAAGGGTTCAACAACCCATGGCAAAATGTTGGATGACAAAGATTACGCTCACCCGCGCAGCATCAATATCCAATCCAACGATCACCCCGACACGCCAAACTTCAGTTTTATGTCCAAACCCGGCCAGTTTGGTTGGAATAAAGCGGATAAAGGTAGTGAGTTATTAATTCAACACCTACCGGACGTTATTCGTAAACGCCACACCCCCGCTGAAACCATGCTCGACCTGGGTTGTGGTTATGGCTACTTATCGTTGATGACGGCATCTCTTGAAGGTTTGGAAATGCTAGATTTACAACAAATAACAGCAACCGATAACAACGCTGCCGCTATTCTTAGCTGTGAGGAAAACCTTAAAAACACCGGCAAAAACTACAATGTCATTGCTGATAATTGTGCTCATGGGATACGAGGGCGGTTTGACTTGGTATTGTGTAACCCTCCGTTTCACCAAGGGTTTGCGGTTGATAATGATTTGACACGTATGTTTTTAGAACAAGCGCACAAACGTTTACATGCAAAAGGCGATGCGGTGTTTGTTGTTAATCAGTTCATTCCGCTGGAACGTAAGGCGCAAGATTTGTTTGGAAAAATCACCTTACTGGCAGAGAGTAATGGTTTTAAGGTAGTTCATTGTAAACGCTAAACAGACACAGGGGGGATTCGTCAGCGGCTACATCACAGCAATTTTCTTGTGGTAAACCTCAGCAAGCCATTACGTTCAGACCTCGCTAAAATCGGTGTTGCTACAATACGTCGGCGCAAGGAATTCATCGTTACTTCTTGCTTAAAAAAAGCCCCTACGGCGTTGTGGCACAACGGTGTGGCAAAACGAAATGCGGAGGTGAAGTGTTTTTCCATCTCACCTCTCGCAACCAAACTTGACGTATCCAGCTCCTCGGGTGACACCGTGTTTGTTACCAACACGCCATCATCCGATAAATTTGACAGCATTGTATTTACCCACGCCTCAGTCAAAGGCACAGCTCTTACGGGTTCACCGCCATCATGACCATATAAATCATCAATAATAAGATCAAAAGGTGGGCCTTGATACGCCTTTAACCAAGAAACTGCGTCAGCTCGATGTAAAACAATATGAGGCTGCGTTAGGGAAAAATACTGCTCTGCAACAAAAATATGCTCTTCTGACAACTCGATACCAATCAATATATCAGGGGATAACAAACAACTCAGCTGATGTAAAACAGCCCCTCCCCCCACACCAAGAACCAATACTCGCTTGATATTTTCTTCAGGTACACACAATGCCGGTAATAACAGCAAATCCCACACACTGCCCGTTATTACCTGACTGGGATTATATTGGCTATGCAAAACACCATTGGTGTACAGCCGTCGTGTTTTGCCTGCAGACCTTACTTCATAGAGGGTGTTATCCACCCGCTTTTGCCATAAAATAGCCACTATTAATCCCTATAACATACGAGCAGACCTTACCTTGACCGATCCGCTGAAGCTTTCTCAAGTACGCCAAGCATTCCCGATATTACAGGAATCTGCCAACGGGCATCCATTGGTATACTTTGATAACGCTGCAACCACTCACAAACCGCTATCCGTCATTGCGGCAATTGATCATTATTATCGTCATCAAAACGCTAACGTACATCGCGGCAGCCATCACCTTAGCACAGTCGCGACGGAAGCGTTTGAAGAGGCTCGCTCGTTAGTGCGTAATTTTATCAATGCAACACATAACCACGAGATTATTTGGACCAAAGGCACCACGGAGTCGATTAACTTAATCGCGCAAAGTTATGGCCGCCCAACCCTTTCTTCTGGTGATGAAATTCTTATTTCATTGATGGAACACCATGCGAATATTGTTCCTTGGCAAATGCTGGCGGAGCAAACAGGCGCAACACTAAAGGTTATTCCGTTAACGCAGAATAATCAGCTGGATATGATTGCCTTTGAGCAGTTGTTATCTCTCAATACAAAAATTGTTTCTATTTGCCATGCATCCAACAGCCTTGGCACAATCAATCCGATAAAAGAAATCATTCAAAAGGCCAAGTCCGTCGGTGCTATTACTGTTATTGATGGAGCTCAAGCCATCGCCCACCTGCCTGTTGATGTTCAGAATTTAGATTGTGACTTTTACTGTTTATCTGGTCACAAAATGTTTGGCCCCACGGGTATAGGTGTACTGTATGGAAAGGAAAAATTACTTAACGCTATGCCCCCATGGCAATGTGGCGGGGAGATGATTCAACGGGTGTCATTTGAAGGCACCACCTATAACACCCTGCCGTTTAAATTTGAAGCGGGCACTCCCAATATTGCTGGTGCCATTGGTTTGGGCGCTGCCATTACCTTTATCCGTCGCTGGGATGCAACAGCACGCCAACAACACGAAGATATATTATTGGCGATCGCACATTCGCGCGCGGCACAAATACCACAACTCAACATTATTCAACAATGCCAACCGGCGGTAAGTCTACTGGCATTTAATATTGACGGTTATCATGCCAGTGATATTGGAACATTACTTGATCAACAAGGGTTTGCCGTAAGAACCGGGCATCATTGCACCATGCCATTAATGCAACACTTAGGACTCGATGGCTCCTTAAGAATGTCCTTTGCTTTTTATAATACGGAAGATGAAATCCACCGATGCTTTGATTGTTTGCAGGGAATTCTGTCGAACCCTATTTCAAATAACATTTCTGAGCTATCTTCTGTGAATTTAGAACAGAAAAGAAACGTCCCTGATATTCAGCAATTAACCGACCACCTACTATCAAAAAAAGGCTGGGAAGATCGCTATCGATTTATCATGCAGCTAGGAAAACAATTACCGGATTACCCAGAGAAATACCGCACAGATGAGCATTTGGTTCCTGGCTGTGACAGTACTGTTTGGCTTTGTCATAAACAGATCAATCAACCTGGTGATGATACACTGCTTTTTTCCATTTGCAGCAATGCGCGTATTATCAAAGGCCTTTCTGTCATCTTATTAAGTTACTACAATGGAAAAACAGCGGGGGATATTAAGAACAGTAACATTCAAGAAATCTTTGAAGTGTTAGGGCTTAGCAAACATCTAAGCCCTTCTCGCAATAATGGACTGCTGGCGATAAACCAGCGGATTATTGATATCGCAAAAACACAATAAAACGTTATTCTGCTGCTGCCTTTCTCTCTGCTGCTCGTAATAATTTTTCTATAACTTTAGAGACTGCAACAAAACCAAACGTGCCCGTTACCATCACGGCAGCACCAAAACCTCCTGAGCAATCTAGCCGGGTATCACCATCAGCAAACGCTTTTTCTTGGCACACAGATCCGTCAGGTTTTGGATAACGTAATTGCTCCGTGGAATAAACACAGGAGACTCCGTAGATACGTGTTGCATTACGTGAAAACCCGTAATGACGACGCAGTGTCGCCCTTAACTTTCTTAGCAATGGGTCATTAAAGGTTTTATTTAAATCGCCGGTTGTCACTTTAGTTGGGTCTATCTGCCCCCCCGCACCACCAATACTGATTACTTTGATTTTGTTACGCTTGCAATGCCCAACAATGGCGGCCTTTGATGAAACGCCGTCGATAGCGTCCACTACGTAATCAAAGTCTTTTGTGATATGTTCACGAACGGTTTCTCGTGTCACAAAATCATCAATAATATGTACTTTGCATTCTGGGTTAATCGCTCTTAGGCGATCTGCCATCACGTCTGTTTTTGACTGCCCGATCGTGTCTACTGTGGCATGAATCTGGCGATTGGTATTGGTGACACATACGTCATCCATATCAATCAGTGTGATTTCACCAAAACCTGTTCGTGCAAAACCTTCGGCGACCCAGGTTCCTACGCCACCAATTCCGATAACACAGACATGGGCCTGCTGAATAACGGCGCTGGCATCAATTCCGTATAATCTTTTAATACCTCCAAAACGGAGGTCATACTGCTCTGACATTAAAACTCTCTTTGCTTTAGGTATAGCGTTATGTGGCTCTTCCTTTTCCCTGAGACCGCACAAAATGAGATGTTTTATTTCATTTTGTGCTATCAGCAAGATTTAAAGGTCTGCAATATAATCACTAATGTAAAATTTGTCCCAATACACGTTGCGTATTTTCACCCATAATTAAACGAATTTCATGTTCACTAAACTTCGCTCTTAACAGTGCATCAGTAATCAGCGCGAGTTTATCTGCGGAGAAACCCACTTTTGTCGCTCCGTCATAATCTGTTCCTAAAGCAACATATTCCACGCCAACTAAATCAGTGACATAACGAATCGCTTTCACGATACCGTCAGGTGTAATATCACACAGCGCGGTTGTCCAAAAACCTATACCGATCACGCCACCGCCCGCTGCAATGGAGCTGATTTGTTCATCACTTAAATTTCGCATGCTTGGACAGGTTCCTTTCACGCCAGTATGAGAAATAACAACCGGCCCTGACACCATGGCTAACACTTCTTTTATTGCTGCAGGTGAGGTGTGCGCGAGATCAATCACCACACCATCATCTTGCATTCGTTTTACAATACGACGACCAAAATCCGTTAATGGCCCTTTATTTACGCCATGTGCTGAGCCTGAGACTTTATTATCAAAAAAATGTGCTAATCCCATCATGCGATATCCTGCATCGTATAAGCGCTGATAATTTTTCTCATCGCCTTCTAATGCATGTAACCCTTCAATGGCTAGAATCACACCCAATGGTTTTCTGCTTTGTAATTGCGCTTTGGTGGTAACCAGGTGAACGGCATCTGTTTCTGCTATTTTTTTGAGTTTTTCTGCTTGGTACAATGCTCGCTCAGTGAGATCAAACCACGTACGTACAGGCCAGTGCTGCCAAATCGCCAACGGTAATACCATGTCACTTTTATCATCATTATGCTCTGGGTTTAATCCAAACGGCACCTTGATCACGGCAGACAACACTTGCAGCCCCATATTCCCAGCTTGTAAACGAGGAATATCAGAATGCCCCGCCGTACCCCATTCCGTCGCATCACGTCCCGCCAATAGCAAGTCATTATGTAAATCTACGACCCAGAGGTTTTGGTGCAAACGTTTTCCTTCGTCACTTAGTTCCTGTAATTCAGTAGGTAACACCCTACTCACACTGCTAATAAAGTAGTCTCGCCCCAGGTAAACATTTGCGGCCAAAGCAGCAACAAAAACCAGAGCAACCATCAACAACAAGCCAAAACCTATTTTTTTTAACATTCTTTAATCCAACTGATTCAATAACTGTTTATCGTAATCATCCAATGCAATGGTCACCCCTAACCCTTGCACTTTAGCATCGAGCTCCTCAATCCGCTGGTTTAGCTCACCCATGGTTAAGGTATTATCATCCAGCTCATACAACTGTTTTGAGCCTTTGAGGTGAAAATTACTAACGATCAGCCCATTTCTATTTTCACGTTCTATAGCGCTCTTTACTTTGGCTGAACGCCGGTAGATACGATTTAGCTCCTGCTTTAATCGCCATACATAGGTAACCTCACTCATGTAGGCGTGCTCGCGGAAACGAAACAAAAGAAATCCACATAGACCTGCTCCGATGGCGACGCCCGTTAGATTGAGGATAAAGTTTGAACCTCCAGCTTCACCAAACATTGCAATAAGGATTGTTGAAATACCGACGGCAGATGCCAACAACAGAGCGATCACTGCCACTGTCACACGCTTTAAATGCTCTCGATAAGTGGCTTTATCTATGGTTTGTAGCTTCATAATACGATGTCACGACATAAGTTCGTTATACAGGCTTCTAAAAAATTAAGCCGCGATTATAACGCGTCCGCTTGAAGCTGAAGAGACATTCTTTACATCTATTAACAAAAACCTATATCACTTTGGTTTAATACGCCGAGCAAACGCTTCACCCCATATCCTATAGGCATCTTCACTGGGGTGAAATTTGTCACTTGCCATTAGACTTTGATCAAAAACCAGGGGTAAATCCATAAATTCACATATCGGATGATCTGACCATGTGGACTTAGCAATGGTATTAAAACGCTTAGATTGCATTCCTAAGCACCATCGCAAGGGTTGCGGTAATACCTCAAAATTTTCTAATCCAGGGATTTGAGAAATGATGATTTTGTTGGTTGAAAAGCGCGTCATTAACTCTTGCACCAAAACCTGTTGTTGTCGCATCCATTGCTTTCGTGTCACACCTGCGGTGACATCGTTAATACCCAAGGAAACCACAATAGCATCATAATTTTGTCGCTCAATCGCCGGTATCCATGCAAGCACCTTCGCTGTTGTTGCTCCTGCTTCAGCTATCACATCCCAATCAAGATGAAACTCATCCATCAGATGTGAAACAATCTGCCCACCTAACGCTGCATCCTGGTGAGAAACGCCGACACCTGCGGCGGCAGAGTCACCTATTACCAGCAATTTTAAACATTGACCCTTTCCTACTCGCCCCGTTCGACTGCCAGTGGCCTCTGGCAGTTTAAGCATATTAGCTCGCACCCTTTTCGCCTGAGCGATTAACAGGGGTGCCAAAACAGCTACAATAGGTAAATCTCTCATCGTTATGCATTATCCTTTCAACAGACTTATATAAAAGTGTAGCCAGTTTTGAGTAATACATACTTTTAAGCGATTAAAAAAAGCCCACACGTTTAATTAACACTAGCACGATCTTTTCCAAAGAATTCAGGCGCTTGAATTGATAAAGCTTTCAGTGGTGTAGCTGACGTCACTTTTAGTGAATGCGGGGTACCCTCGGGTATTTTCACGTAATCCCCTGCGCCAATGGTTAACGTTTTATCACCCAACCGAAAGGTACCTGTTCCTTCTAGTACAAAAAGCGATTCTGAATGACTAACATGCTTGTGTAACGGTACCTGTTGCTTAACAAAAACAACAAAGTCCGACGCATTTTTATCGCTAGCTATCTTAACGACATGTATATTTTCAAGGTTATCAGGTGCCTTTATCTCAGCTAACGACAGTTTCTCTGCATTAACAGAACCTGCCCCAATAATACCTAATAACACAACAATCCACTTTTCCTTCATATCAATCCTCTTACTTTACGTCGTTTTTATCGTGCATTTTTGAACCACCATCGCTAACCAAGGTTGCTGATCTCGCGGTTTTCCTTCAGGGCGGTAGTAATGATGAATAAGCGTAAAACCTGCTTGTTCTAAGCAAACCTTGCTCTCTTCGAATTCCATATAGTTTCCATATCGCTGCCCTTGCCAACCTTCAGCATTTCCGCGCGGGTTGGATGTAAACAATACGCCACCCTCCCGCAATGCTTGATGACACGCAACTAGCACTCTGGAAAGTTCTTGGCTAGGCACATGAAACATTGAAGCGTTAGCAAAAATACCATCAAAGCAGTCTACACCTAAATCTAGATTTAAAAATTGCTGGTGTAACACGGGGCAGCCGCTATGCTTTTCTGCCATTTCACAAAATTTTTTATTGCCATCTAAACCCGTTGGCCGATGGCCCAGGGATTTAAACGCCATCAAGTCTCGCCCGGGGCCACAACCAAAATCCAATAGGTCTAACGTTTTGCCCTTTGGTAAAGCATTTACGAGTGCATTGATATTTTGACTGACATCATGACTACGAGTGCCTTGCCAGAATGATTCAGCATTACTTTCATAGTGACTCAGTGTCACTCTTTCTATTTCGTCCATTGCTTGTTGGGACTGCTTATTCTGCATTGATAAACTCCGACCACGGTTGTTTTTCTATAGGCAATTCAAACTCTCTAGACTCACCTGTCAAAGGACACACAAAACGCAAACGATAGGCACATAGCTGTAAATCTAAACCCGTGTTTACGCTGCTTTCTATACCATGCAGTCGATCACCGACAATAGGAAAGTCCAATCCTGCAAGGTGACGGCGTATTTGATGCTTACGCCCCGTTTCAATTCCCACATCCAACAATGAAAAATCGCCTTCGGGATCATACCGCAACACATCAAAGTGGCTACAGGCGCTACGATCATCAATAGGCTGATTGACCGTTTGTGTACCACAAGGAAACGTTCCATGCACCAATGCGCGATAACCTTTTTCTAAACGACGTTCCGCAAACAGCTGACTTATTTGTTGCGCGGCATGTTTACTGTGAGCTAACAAGATCAAACCACTTGTTGCTCGATCTAATCGGTGTACAACAAATGCAGGGCGTTCTGGTTTGAGGTTTTGCTCTGACCAGCGAGCTATCGTACAGTGATCCCCCCATTTAGAACCCTGCGAATACACACCATAAGGTTTATTCCACACACTGTAATCACCAAAATCTTCAACAAGCTCTGATGGCAAAGCAACACCCTCACTGACAGCCTTATCGAAGTAAAAATGCAAACTGTCTCCCAATTTGAGCATTTTTTTGGCTCGGCGTAATCGCTGCGTATGCCCCTGGCCCGATGTTACCCACACGGCACCCTTTTTCATTGCAAGCTTGAGTTGTTGTTTCGATAGTTCGCAATGAGAGGACAGCAGCGTTAACGCAAGAATCGGTTCGCCTACAGTAAGGTGTAACTCAAAATGTTCTGAATTCATATCCAACACATACTCATGATGCATTCACAACGACGGCTTCCACCATGCGGCTTTCCATATTATGTATAACCGCAGCGGCGATACGTAGGGCCTTCTCGGTATACTCCCCAGCAAAAGACTCTTTTGCGGTTTGCTCGAAATACCCCATCCACCGTTGATAGTGTATTGTTTTAAAGTGTTTTTTTACATTTATTGCTCGATGTTTTTTCATCATATTAGTGTTGTACTGACCGTCCCCCCACAACATTTTTTGCCAATACAAACTAATGGTTGGCAAATGAGCTGACACGTCAATATTGGCATCACGCAAAAAAACCGGTGCCATAATGTCGTCCTTGAGCAATTTGTCGTAAAACGACGCCACAAAAAAATCAATATTTTGAGGTGTGTCTAAATCACGAGCTAGGTCACGAGCTAAATCGAGAGCTGAGTCAGGAGGAATACTAATGCGACGTTCTCCAGTACGCAAAATTTTACTCATATTACCATGAACACGCAGCAACATAGGCCTTGCTCTCACCACTCTTTACGATACCCCCTTATTTACTAACACTTGAAAAGCTACCAAAGCAATCTACGCTTTGAAGAAGGTCGAACTGAGAGTAATACCAATGGACACCACCAAAGCCCCTCAACTTGTAATATGTTTACCCATAGAAACCGTGGACGGCACCCCAGTGGCCAAACAACGGGAAATGATCAACAGCTTAGCAGCTCTTGCCCATTCCGGTTCAATGGAAAACATGGGAATTGTGCTAACCTCGCCAATACTTTGCGAAGATTCTAATGAACGTTTCAGCTATATGTTTAATGATCATTATCTGGGGCACACAACCATTTTAGACAACGGCCTCTATTATGCACCCGCCTATCAACGTTACATTGAAATGATGGCATTCCTTCGATCTCGAAATTGGCCTCACATTGACTGGATGGCTTTTGACTCCCAAACGGAGCAATACCCTGAGAAATTCCAAGGTAATGTACACACGCCAACAGGGGAAAATATTCAAAAGCAAATTTTGTTATATATTGAAAAAACAGAGCAAAATGACTCTACTCATGTGGCATAAACACATAAGTGGAGCCTTTACATCGTTATATCTCCTGACCTAAGCCCTTGAAGATTCTCCGATAAAAACGCTTTAACCGTATCAACAATCACCTGTGTCTGGCGGTCAATTTCGACATTGATCCGATCTCCTGACTTTTTTTGCCCGTGTGTTGTAATACGTAGTGTTTCAGGGATTAAGCATACTGAAAATGTTGATGCCGCCTTATCAATAGATGCCACCGTTAAACTGCACCCATTTAAACCAACAAACCCTTTTCCAAACATATACGGCATAAAAGACGGATCCACACGATAGGTAATCACATGGTTATTTGCAGGGGTTTCAATAGATATAATCTCCGCGGTACCATCAATATGACCAGACAGGATATGCCCGCCAATCTCTACGCCCTGCTTAGCGGAGCGTTCAATATTAACAATATCGCCTTTTCGCAACGCTCCCAGCGTCGTTAAATCAAGCGTTTGCTGCATGACGTCAAAGGATACTAACCCATCCTCGATACCAGTGGCCGTTAAGCAAACACCGTCCATTCCTACGCTAGCACCAATCACTAATGCATCTAACAATGCCTCCGGCAATATTACCGTAAGCGTATGTAAACCTTCCTTACACTCTACTTGCTGCAGTTGGCATGACGCCTGAACAATTCCAGTATACATAAATCGCAATATTATCCTTCGCCGTCTTTTTCATCCATTCTATCAGAGGCGGCCTTACCGTCTTCTACTGCTTCAAAAAGCTCTGAAGCCATCTCGCCCACTTGGCTGTTAATGCTTCGAATCGCGTCATAAATGGTGCCAACGGTACGGTGATGCAAATCTTTTTTATCTTGCGCCTCATCGGCATCTAGCAACCCCGAACGCTCCATCTGTTCAATAGGCACTTCTGCAATAGTGCGATGCACGTCTTCAACCGTTGTTGCACCTTTATCAATCGCTTCTTGAACCATATCTTTAAGAAGCTCTAACTTGTTTAACATACCCATAATAACCTCCTACTTACCCTTACGATTTATTACTACCATACATCTCATCAACCATCGCCACAACAGATTTGCTTTGCTCAAGCGAACCGATCAAGGACGAAATTGACGAGCCAAGATGCTGGTTTAAATCTCTCACCAACTGATAACTGTCCGAAACATGCCGATTATGCTCGTCACGGACGACCTTAATCTCGTCCTTCAATACACTACCGACCTCACCCCGACTCAGAACAAAATCCGAAATAGTAAGATGCACTTTCTCAACAACATCAACACCTCGACTAAGGCTAATTTGCACCATATCTTTATAAAAATCTGCTTTGCGGAACACACTCATATTATTTCTCCAAGGAACGACAAAAGTGTCTGCGTGTGCACCGAATATTGTGACAAAGCATCAGCAAAGTCAACACCTTAGCGCTACATATAAAATATCACTTAAATAACAATAACTTAAAGTTTTATAGAAACAAAAAAAGTGATACAACCGGACACTAAAACTAACTTAATTTCGTTAATTCACACAATGAAACTATTTTTTCTACATTAGAAATACCAATAAAATAGAATTAAATGTACACTTGTACACAGTTAACGCTCATTTCATAGCGTTACACACAACCTACAAGCTTACTTAACAGGTCACCTGAACCACCTGAACCAACTAAACCAACCAAAAGAGTGCAGTGAATCGCCGATGAGTATCCGTAAAGAGAAAAAAGCCCTGACTCGCAGCGCATTAATTAATGCAGCGTTGCAACTCGTTGAAGAAGGCGGAAATTTCGCCACGATCAGTATCCGAGAAATTGCAAAACAAGCGGGCATTGTTCCTACTGCTTTTTATCGCCACTTTAAAGACACAAATGAACTCGGTCTCAACTTGGTAGATGAACTCAGCTCTTGCTTACGCCAACTTATTCGTAGCGCACGAGAACAAAGTGAAAATTCAACACAGTTAATTAGCCACTCTATTCGTATTTTTGATGAACACCTTAGTAGTCACCGAGAGCTATTAGTTTTTATGACGCAAGGGCGTTCTGGCGGGACACCGTCGATAAGAAATGCCATACGTAATGAGCTTAATGTGTTTGCTCTAGAAATTGTAAATGACTTGTCACAGCAACAATCATTTCCAACACTTAACAGCGCTCAGCTTAAAATGGTTGCAGACTTAATTGTTAGTACACTGGCATATAGCGCGACAGATTTGCTAGATCTCAGCGATAACCCTGTGCTAAAAACTGAACGTTTGTCGTTATTAGAAGCTCAATGCCGTGTAATCTTCCTTGGCGCGGCAGAGTGGAAAGCGTAAATAAAGAGATCACATAGCTAGAATATTGCTTAAAATCCAGCTAGAACGTCGCTGCGAACACAATTAAGATCACAGAAAATACCGAAACAATAATAGCCGACTAGTTTTTGTCGGCGACTTCTGATGACCCAGCCTCAGACTCGCTAACGGGCTCAGCTTTACCATCTTCAGATTCTTTAGTTCGGATATAATCAATCGAAAAGTACTCTGGACACTTGCCCGTCATCCCTTTATAGAAAGACTTTATCACTTCAAGATCCTTGTCAATATCACCTGTAGGCATAAGAGCTAAACCAACCCCACCAACCTTTCGCCCGTAATCCAAGAAACTACAGACAATAGGCACATTTGCACCCGCTGCAATATGATAAAAACCAGACTTCCAATGCGTCACGTGACCACGAGTCCCCTCTGGCGGTATCGTCAAAATAAGAGAGGAGCTTTGATTAATCGTTTCGATCATTTGATCCACTAAGTTATTGCGGCTACGACGATTAACCGGCACACCACCAAACCATCTAAGCACAGAACCTTTCCAACCTTTAAACAGGGTATCCTTGCCCATCCAATAGATCTTTTGGTGCACTTGAAACGACACCATCACCATAAAAATAAAATCCCAATTACTGGTGTGTGGCACCGCTATCATTACCGCTTTATCTGACGAAGGAGCGCGCCCCTCAACCTTCCAGCCCAATAGAAAGAAGACAATACGGCTGAGTAAACGAAAAAAATGAACAACAATAGGGGTATCAAATACTGTGTACGGCATAAAAACAAACAGCCTCTAAAATCAATGCGGTAAATATCGTTTTTTAAAAAAACGTTAAGGATGTGACGAATAATAACACGACCCCACCCTCTTCGCGAACAGTGACTAAATATTCACAGCAGGCATTCTACGCTTTTCTTATAACGCAGCAACTTTCTCAAAACCATCCAAGTCTTTTGAGAAGGCCTCTTCTGTGTCGTAAATCAGCCGTTGAATATCCTTTGTCACATCACTGTCCGGTATAATTCGATCACTGACAATTCCCATGCCAATACGCACCATAAAGTTATTCAGCGCCTCAAACGACACTCCTACATTAACCTTGGCAAGCTCACCTATTGATAACTGAGAAAATTCCGTACGAGTAACAATACCTTTTCCATCATTACCCTTGACTGCCACAGTCATAAACTCTCTCATAAGCTCATCGATATTGGTTGGTAAAAACAGATCAATGATGGCTGTTGGCACAAAACCCAAGGCAGCCCCCTCTACATAAATCTCTGGCACCTGCGTCATCGCAGTCTGAACAACAGCCCCTTTTTCTGTAGGTTGATAGTGAATTGTTGTTTCAATGCCCTTCATTCGTGTAACCACACCCAAAATACTCATGGTGCTATCTACTCTGGCAGAAAACTGACGGCCATCACCTAAACGTACGGGGGCAACATTGGTAACTACCTTGCCATTTTTTACGGGCAACAACCGGCCTTGCGTAATATATGCATCAATGGTTCCGGACAACGTAGTGCTATTCATCGTCAATCGTAACAGGCGACCATTATCATCTTCAATTTCGATAGCCCCTTTTACCAGTGAATTCAAGCTATCAAGGTGGCTCGCTAATTCGGGATAGTTAACGTCAATTAAATCCGGGATAAGTGAAAACGACGCCTTAAGGTGTTGATAACCACCAAATGCATCATCTTCAATCACAACATCATCTACTCGCCCAAGCTTTGTTAATAGGTTCCAACTTTCTGGAAATGCTGCCCACAAAGGAGCCAAAATCTCGACATCCCGCTCATTCAATGTCGGGTTCATCGCTTGAACTTTCATTCTATAATCTTGCGCCCAAGGCATTTTGGTATTCCGCCCAAATCGTGCATCACCCTCCACAGCAAGCCTTAACATCTCTTCACCAGAACCCAATACCGCATCCCAACTAAAAGCACCTATACCCAGCTGTAAATTATTTTGGATGAGATAACTTGTACCAGCCTCTGAAGAAAGCTCTTTCACTCTGATATTAGAAACCAAATCACCAAGCGCTTGAATTTCTCCAGAACGATTAACTGTGTCAATTTTTTCTACATTGCTTACATCGACATTAGGCCGGACCGGACCTAGACGATAAAGCTCGCCATCTAACGCACCAACAACCGTAAGCTGTCGCCAAGCACCACTTTCATCTGGTAACATACGATAAAGTTTTTTCAGATTAAAGCTTTCTAAGGACGACCATAATTCATCAATGAATTCTTGTGTTTGTTTGTGATATTCCGTGTTCTTAAAAACAACCTCCTGAAGTGCAGCCATCTCGCGCATCTTTACAACCGCATGCTTTGAGTCCCCTGCCCCGGAAAATTCAACGGAAGGTTTCCAACCTCTTTGGATAACATCAGAGCTGATTGAAGCAGAAGTTGACAAAACAGGGGCGGCTGCCATTACAAGTGCAGGTGTGGTTAGTGCCATGGCCAACCCAAGAGGGCGAAGTATGGAAAACACGTTCATAATGATCCCTTTATTATTTTTATAATGACTTGCCAGATATCATACGCTAATAAGCCTATAGGCGAAACACGACTTTTGTAAACCCTACTTACGTTACAGGGCCAAATCGCGTCGATTCTAACCTATTGTTTCTTATACTTCTCATCACATATACCGGTGTTTTACACCCAATATTTGCCTAGATTCCCTGCCATAGTTGGCGCATAATGCTCGACCTTTTTACGTTTAGCTAGCCGTTGGAAGCCGAGTTATGTGGTTTAAAAACATTCGTTTATATCGTTTCACCAAGCCCTTTGAACTAACCCCTGAAGAGCTTGAAGAGAAGTTAGCTGAGCATACCTTCCACCCTTGCGGAAAACACGATCAGTCAAAATATGGCTGGACATCACCCCTGGGGCGTCACGGAGAAATGTTGACTCACGTGACGGGCGAATACATTATGATTTGCGCCCAGAAGCAAGAAAAGATATTACCGGCTTCTGTTGTAAACGAAGCCGTACAAGAGAAAGTTGAAGAGATAGAGGCCAAACAAGGGCGCAAGGTTTTCCGCAAAGAGAAGCTACAACTAAAAGACGAAGCTACTCTTACGTTATTGCCAAAAGCCTTTGCTCGAACCAGCAAAACCTTTGCTTACTTTGCGCCTAAAGATAATTTGTTGGTGGTAAATTCGTCAAGCGCTAATAAGGCGGAAGAACTTCTTGGCTTTTTACGAAACAGTATCGAATCACTGCCTGTTATTCCACCTAATGCAAAAAACATCCCTAGCGAGGTAATGACGCTTTGGTTACAGCATCAAACAGCAGGGGAGAATTTTGAAATTGATCAAGAGTGTGAACTGTACAATCCTGCAGAAGATGGCAACGTTGTTCGCTGTAAAGGCCAAGACCTTTATTCTGACGAGATCCAATCACACCTAGCCGCCGGTAAGCAGGTTAAAAAATTGGGTGTACTTTGGAAAGATGCGCTGTCTTGCATCCTAGAGGACGACCTCACAATTAAACGTTTAAAGTTTCAAGATATGGTTTTAGAAAAGGCCGATGAAGCTGACGCTGAAAGTGCTGCTGAGCAATTTGACCAAGATTTTGCCGTTATGTCTCTTGAGCTTTCTAAATTCTTTAAGTCGTTATTCAAAGCCTTTGGTGGGTTGCAGCGAAAAATATAGACTAAATCTTTCGTTTATACGTAGCTATAATCAGCGGATCCCCAGAACCGCACCCAATTAAATGTTCTATTTCAGAAAACGCAGCAAGTACATCCATGCACCCAATGCACTCGCTTTGCTCGCGGGGCAGGCTCTATGCTTTCTTCGGCGTCCTTGCCTCAGCTGAACCTAAAAAGTTAGTTCTGAAATAGAACATTTAATTGGGCGCTATTAGCAAGATTTAAAGACCCACCAAAAATACGATTTTACCCACAGCGCCAGCCATCAATCTTTTCCCCTATACTCTCACCGTCATCAATCTTATCAAGTGACAAATTATCCACGGTCATTTTCCATTGATCATTGTCTTTAGAAGGCCACTCATTAATTTTAAACTCCCATTTTGGTGTTAATGGAAACGTCTGCGCTTTGATCTTTTTTGTGGTTACGCGAATCATTGGCATATGAAGAAGGTGTAGTGTTTTATTTTTCTTCGCGTCATTCTTCGATAAAAAACATGACATAAAGTGATAACTTATATAACCCTCTTGCGTAATATCTAACGCCATACGTGTTATGACGGTGCTGCCATCTAACGTTTCCTCACTGTCATGCAGCCATTGCCCCACCAACTCTGAATCACCTAAAGGTGTCGGGTTATTTTTAAATGCACAACCGGATATAAATGCAACAAGTAATACTGACACAGCCCATCTAACTAACATAAATTTACCTTTTTACTGTTTGTTCTTTCTAGTTTTATCTATAGATAAAATAAACCTAACAACTTGCTCTATCGCATTTTTGATATGTTCATCATGAGTCAAACCACTTTTTTTTCGAGGTTTAAGGTCATGATCACCGTCCTCTAGCCAATGTACATCAACAATCTTTGGCAACCCATAACCTTCAACTTGGTCTCGGGTACCTAACGCGTCTCGAGTACCCTGTACGATACGATGAGGAACCGTCATATCGGGAAAATGATCGATACGGGTTTTCTCCAATTTTCCCACGGGATGAAAAGGGTAACCTAAACACACAACACCCATAACATCATTGGGATATTCTGCAGCCAACAAACTGGCCATTCGTCCACCCATTGATTTGCCACCAATAACACAGGTAGACAATCCACCGATCTGTTCAATGGCTCGCATAAAATGCTGAAGTAATTCTGGGGCTCTATTTGGCGGACGTTTCTTTCCGGTTTTGCGCCGCTCTTCCATATATGGGAATTCAAATCGCTTAACGGTTATACCTGCAGCAGCAACACCTTCTGCCACTGCATTCATAAATCCCGAGTCCATCGGTGCCCCAGCACCATGAGCAAACAACCATTGTATCTCTGTTTGGGGATTGCCAGGGACATTGTGTATTTCTGCTTCATTGGTTAAAAAAGCAATATCTGCATCTATCATCAGTCAGCCATAATTGTTTGTTGTAATCATTTTTTGCAATAGCTCACCCGCTTGATCATAGGCATAATCAAATGCTGCAACTCCGTGGTGTAACTTGTTTGGACCTACTCTAGGCAATCCATCAATAGTAATCGCTTGCATATTCTCTGCTTGTGGAATCTGTAATGCTGGACTGTTTTTTCTTCGCCACGGCGACTTAGAACCGATGTGATGATACAAAATACGCTCCCCGGGCTGCGTGCCTTGTAGACCAGGTCGGTCTTTAATTCCGCCATCTAGGTATCGAGCACCATTTAATGCCACAGGCTGAAACAGAAACGGAAACGCACAAGATGCGGCAATCGCATGAGTAAGGCACCCTTGATCAATCACGTCGGTATCCCATGTCTCTAGATTAAATGCCGACACTCTAAATGGTATTGGACATTCTTCGACATTTGGGACTTTGCAAATATTACGTATTTGACCCCGAAATAAACCCCCTTTTAATAAACCGAGACCTAACCCTGGATCCCAAAAGTCATCTCGTTGCAAAGCAAATAATTGTGTTTTTAATTCATCAATTGAACAACCGGACGCGTAACAGCCTCCCACCAGCGCTCCAGCACTAGAACCTGTTAACTTTGCTGGCTTTAATCCTTGATCAACTAACGCTGCAAGCATTCCTGCATGGGCAAAAAAACTAAAAAAACCCGATGACATTGATAGCGTAAATGGCTGCTCTTCCAACCAATCATATAATTTCATTCTGTATTAACTCTTCACTGCTTAAATAAATGCTTAGCAATTAAGCATTTATTTAAGATTCCGTTGTAATAGGTAATAAAAACATCACATCCAAACCACCACCTTCATGGTTACTCAACACTAAACGTCCACCTTCCTTTTGCGTCACCCCTTCGGCAATCGCTAATCCCATACCACTTCCATCGGGTTTTGTGGTGATAAAAGGGCGCATTACCCGAGACATCAATAAGTCAGGGATACCTTCGCCATCATCACGTACCAATACTTGCAACTCACCATTTTCAATCGTTGTGATTACAGAAACTTGCTGCTTAGCCGCTGACACCGCGTTTTCGATGACATTAAATAATCCCTGCCCCCATTCTTCTGGAAGCTGAGGGTAACACTGCGCAGAGTCAGCTTCACTGATTTGTAGTCGTAACATCACGCCGTTTTGCAACGCTAAGCGTTGTAAATTTTCTACCTCTTCTTTGAGGATCTCACAATAACTACGTTGATCAGACAATTCTCCCGAAGGCTCCATATCCAAATCTTCTTTTAAGGTCTGTCGCAACTTGTTTTGTATTTCATCAAGCACCCTTATTTCATTTCTTACTCGTTCTATATTAAGAGATTCCCCACTACGAGCCTGATCATCAATATGCAAAGATAAGTTATGCAATGAAATACCCATCAGTCCTAGTTGATGGCGGGTTTGATGAATGATTCTTGCGGAAAACTCTCCCAAGGAAGCAAGCTTATTTTGAGTTTCCATTTGCGCTAACAAATCTTTTTCTCGAACTCTCCATCGCTTTATCAGTGAAGCCATAATCACCCATACGGCAGCAATACTGTTTAACACTAAAACAAACTGGGTAATTGCCCAGGTAGGGGACACTTCACCGTCTTGAAAGGGTAACTTTAGAAATAACGGTGCATATCGGATATGGCCTGCCTGGGTCGCTGCGACAGCAACAATACTGGCCAGTATGCCGCTCACTAAGGCAAAAAATACCACTTTCTGATCCAATAACGGTAACGCCAGTGCTAGCCCTGCAATCAGCAACAAGCTGTTATTTGACGTATAAGTCCCGGTAATCCACACCGAAGCTAACATGCCTAACGTGTAAACCTGAGCTAAGCAATGAGAGAGCAATGGCCAATTCCTTCGGTGTTGCCTCTGCCACAAGCCTAGCCCCATAAACGCTGCATTTAACACCATACTTGCCCAACACAGCTGGCGACATAAGGCGAGCACAGAAAGGTCTAGATAATCATACAGCTCACTATGCTCAAAAAAATACATAGAGAACAGAAAAACGATGGGAACATAACTACTCACAACCATCAGCAGCAAGGTACGATCCAGCCCTCCCCAATCTAATGGATTCCCTTTGCGCAATATCTCAACTAATGGAGGATTTGGGCCTGCCACAATTTACTCCCCCCAACTAAAACACGTTGTATTTAAACAATGCCAACGCCAACTTGGTTCTGTCAGGCATGTTTAACAGCTGTAGAATACGCACAACATGATTCTTAGCAGTGCCTTCACTAATATTTAACGTTTTACCTATACTTTTATTCGATTCTCCCTCACCGATCAACGCCAATACCTCTTGATGACGAGCACTTAATCCTCCGACACGCTTAACAAATTCCATCTCATCAGGTTCACGGCGCAACGACTGTGCTAATCGAATAGCCAGCGATGGATCCAACACTGTTTGTCCGGATAAAGCATCCAAAACCGCTTTAATAAGCTCATCAGGGCTGGCATCTTTTCGCACATACCCCATCGCTCCCGACTCCATCGCTTGCTTAATTCGACGAGCATCATCAAATGCAGACAAAATAAGCACAGGGTGACGGGGGGCGATCCGTGGCAATGCCTCTAAGCCCGTTTCATGGGGCAGTTCAACATCCAGTAATACTAAGTCAATCGTTTCTCGATCTAACAACAGCTCTAACTCTGCCACGTCTGACGACTCATGGATGGCAGCAAGCTGCTCGTTCTTCTTTAGAATGCCCGCGATTCCCGCGCGAAACACCGGGTGGTCATCACAAATGGCAATATGGTATTGGTTCATACGGATACGGCTCTATTTTATTATTTTTTGATTTCTACAGGCTATTCTCGCCTTTTCTAAGCCATTTTCATACCTGACTAATTAGTCTTAATGTCAAACATGCCAAATGGCATACTCCTTCATTCCCTACGCCATCTGTTCAAATCTAACATTAAAGGCCATTATTAGTTCCAGGATCATTTGTAAATCTTACAAAGCGCCTTTTGGCGAGAGTGTTGCTTTAGCGGTAGCATAGGAGATGCAGGGTGATGTTGAGGAATAAGCCCCCTCAACGCATCCACTGAGTATCGACTGATTAATCCAGATTTTAGTAGGAGTCTGAGCCGCTAGAGCAATGCTTGATTTTTCTTATCTTGCCTCTCAAATCTCCCCTCCTACGTAAATTAGCCAAATCCCTTCAGAACTCGCATATCTTCTCTTTATTACCTATAGTTTTACTTATCAGTTACCCTTTGAGAAACCATTACACCCTGTGATTCGTCATCATTACATTGTCGTCATTATTGCCATTGCACTTATGATGCTAGGCCGATCCGTTATCGCCAGCCCTTCAAATGCAATCATCGTGAATGATATCGAGCAGTTTCCCGTTGTACTTTCACCTTATATTAGTATTTTTACAGATAGCAGCCAAAACCTCCGCATTCAAGACATCAGGGATATACCAGAAGAACAGTGGCAAAAAGGGTTTACCGGTACTGCCAACTTTGGATTCACAGACAGCGCTTATTGGGTTCGAGTTCGCTTTAATAACACGGCAATATCCCCACAACACGTCAAGTTAGAGCAGGCGTATCCGTTAATGGATGAGGTCACCTTTTTCACTCCTCAATCCTCTCTAGAAGATCCAGCCATTACAACCTACACATCATTGCAGACCGGTGATTCACTTCCCTTTGAAACTCGGGGCACCCTTCACCGCAACTTTGTGTTTGATATCACCGTTCCTCCATCAACACTTCACACCTATTATGTTCGGTTTCATAGCCGAGACACTGTCGAGATCAACTTTAAATTATGGGATGAGCTTAGTTTTTCGACGTTTGATCATAACGCACAGCTAATGTATGGCATATTTTATGGTGCGATATTTGTTCTCATTATTTTTAATTTGTCGATTTACTTTGCCCTGCAATACCAGAGCTATCTTTATTACGTTGCGACGCTCTTCGCCTTCACATTGGTTGAAGCTAGCCTAAACGGCTTGACCTTTGAGTACCTGTTCTCTAACAGCCCAGAACTCAACAAACTTATTAGGCCTGTTCTAATTTCTGTCGTGATGGGGTTAACAGGACTGTTTTCAATATCCTACTTATCCCTAGAAAATAGAAAAAGCAAAACCATCAATACTCTCAAAACGCTCACAAATACATCTTTTGCATGGAGCCTTTCCATTTTTATACTTCCCTTCGACATTAGCATTACAATTGCAATGATCTTGGGCTTATTAATCATTGCTGTCATCATGACAATGTCTATTCAGGAAGTAAAAAAAGGTAACGTCTCTGCCATATTTCTTTTGACGGCGTGGCTTGCTCAATTTGTCGGAGCCATTGCTACGACCCTAAGAGCATTTACCATTCTCCCATCAAACATCTACACACATTTTGGATTACAGATCGGCACCTTAGCATTTGCATTATTTCTTGCCTTTGGTATCAGCTACCGCATTAATAGTGATCGAAAAGATAAAGTTAAAGCCCAAGCACAAGCTTTAATGAATGAACGATTAGCACGAATAGAGCAACAACGATCAGCAAAAATGACACTGGAATCCCAGAAAAAAGAATCAAAAGCAGAAGCAATGACGCTAGCAGCCCAAGCAGAGAGTAAAGCAAAGAGTGACTTTCTGGCAACAATGAGTCATGAAATCCGAACCCCTATGAACGGTGTTTTAGGTATTTCTGAAATATTACTCGACTCCAATCTCGACAACGAACAGCGCCGCCATGTAAAGACCATTTTAAGTTCTGGTGAATCACTCTTAACGATCATTAATGATGTTCTGGATTTTTCCAAAATTGAAGCTGGAAAAATGAACATAGAACAAATAGAAATAGATTTAGAAACTTTAGTGGATGATATCATCACGGTTCTTTCTCTTAGTTCCCATGAAAAATCTATCGCACTTACTGCCATCATTGATCATAAAGTTCCAAGATCCGTTATTGGAGACCCGACTCGGTTTCGCCAGATACTTATCAACCTTATTAGCAATGCCAATGATCTCTATTTCGAAATTACCGATACGGGTATTGGAATATCGGATGAACAACAACACAATCTCTTTGAAACATTTTCTCAAGCCGACAAATCAACCACCAGAAAATATGGAGGAACCGGTTTAGGGCTTGCCATTTGCAAACAGCTTGTCAATTTGATGGGTGGAGATATCGGGATCACAAGCCAAGAAGGCCAAGGTTCTCGTTTTTGGTTTACATTACCTTATACACAACCCAAAAATCAGCATACTGATCACAACTTATTCTCAAACAAACATATTCTTATTATTGATAATAACTTGCGATTTATTGAGTACTCGCAAGAGCAATTGATCTACTGGGGAGCCACCCTAGACGTTGTTAGCACGCCTCAAACGATAACAACGGAACAACTGGAGAAGTATTCTGCAGTTCTGTGTAATGTTGAGTATCGACACCATTTTCCAGAAACAAAAAACAATAAAATTATTTTCCTAGGGCCATCGATTGCTACTTCAAGAGACAAAGAGATATTACAGCGCCCTCTAAGTATCGAATTATTTAAATCAACACTTTCCAGTATTTTTAATATCAAAACCGCTATTTCTCCCATCCAAAAAGCACAGAGCACAAGCTATGAAGGGATACATGTTCTCATTGCGGAAGACAACCTGGTAAATCAAACAGTCATTAAAGGTGTACTTAAAAAACTGGGTGTTCAACCCACCGTATCAAACCATGGTATAGAGGCCATCGAATGCATAAAGAAACAAGAAAAACAATTTGACCTTATACTAATGGATTGTGAAATGCCGGAAATGGACGGTTATACTGCAACTCAAGAGATCCGAGGTTTTGAAGATAAAAACTCACCACACCTTATCGTTGGCCTAAGTGCCCACGCCGTCAAAGAACGGCAAGACAAAGCCTTCGAAGCAGGTATGAATCAATATCTAACAAAACCTGTCAAAATTGATGAAATAGCCCAAATCCTTCATTCTATTTCAGAATCTAAGAAAACTGCCCCTTAACATTTACACCGATAGTACTCGTATAGTGCTCGTATTTTTCTGATCGCCTGGAAACTCTCTTTTCAACGCAACAGCAGGCATCAATGGTGGAGTATCATTCAAAAAACCTCTAACACGCTGTAACCAAGCAACAATTTCAGGGTATTCCAAAATACCTTCTGCTCCTCTAAAGCCACCCACATAAGGCGTAACAAAGTGAGGGTAGGCACTTAAATCAGCCAAACTTGGTTGTGTCATTCCACCTAAAAATGGCCCGTCACCTAGGTGTGCCAAAAACTCTTCACGCAGCGTTGTATTCGCTTGCTTTAGTGGCACATGCTGATCGCTCATCTCAACCATATCTTTTAAAAACCCCAATTGGCTGAGTATTAATGGCCACATAACCTGAAGTGTTAGTGGAATACCTCCATGAGATGTTTTATGTAATATCTGCCCTAATCGCCAACCATTTAGCACTCGCCGTGGCGTAAAACCGACACCCGGATAGAATCTAAAATTGCCTGGTATCAACCGGTGAGTAACCCATTGATCAATCTTCAATACCTCTTCTTTTTGCGCGGGATCTTTCGGTAACAGTCGCGCATGATCAGGGAATAATTCATCCAGCCACAACCCAATGGCAGAAGAGTCCGTTTTACTCTGGTCTCCAACCGTCAAGGCTGGCACCTGTGTACCTACTGGCAAGTCTTTTTTCAAGCGTAATGGGTTGATGTAAAAACATCGAAACGGCAGCCCCTTGTATTGCAAATAGCAGTGCACCTTTTGAGCGTATGGGCTCATAGTAAATGTATACAGCGTTATTAGTGGGGTAGATGATAGACCCTTAGCCCCATTCCCCGTTATTCGCACCTCTTCATTTTTCATCAAACAATCTCCCGTGAGCTAAATATTAACGTAAACAAACAAAACTGAATATCATTCACAATTGACTATTAATCATTTAAAGATAGAATACAAGTTCGAATATGCTTAATTACCTCTGGAGAAAATCATGGAACAGTATGAACAAATCATGTCCATAAACTCGGTTCTGCCATTTGTTCTTGCGTACAGCACGCATGGTGCCCTAGCAGGTATTCAACTGGGCTTAGGGTTGGCGATACTTTTCTCCTCTGTCATCAACCTATTGCAAAAAGATGGCATTACATGGCTAAACCATCTAGGTTTCATTAACAACCTGCCCAATGAGCACAAACGAAACGTCGGCATTATCCAGCTCGCCCTCGCGACGCTCCTTTGCCTACCCTTAGTTATCGACTTACCGTTTTTTGTATCACTATTAACATTTATCTGCGTTGCTGTTGTGTACATTACCTACCAACGTCTTTGGGCTTTGCACTCACAAACCACTGGTACGTTATCGCGCTATGCTGTGGTTGTTTTTGCTATTGTCGCAACAACATTTTCTGTTTACGAGCACAACTCTCCTCTGCAAGCAATGCGATACATTGCTCAAGACGTTATGACGTACCGCCCTCTAGAACAAAGTTGGCAGAATGAATTCGACATCAATGCGCCTAAATCAGGACAACAAGCCGTTGAATTCTCTTTGTTACATTCCGACGGTAAAACAACCTCTCAGCTGTCTGATTTTCTGGGAGAAAAACCCGTTGTGTTATTTCTTGGCGCAAACAGCTGCCCCGTATTTAGCGCAGGTTTAGCAGACATCAATCAATTGCATGAGAAATATAAAGACTCCATCAATTTTGTGGGTGTGTATGTTAGCGAACCTCACGCGATTGACGAGTGGCCATTGGCACGCACGCAGCTTGTAGAAACCAGTAAAATATTATTCAATCATCCTGTTGCAACTGACATCGCCCAGCACACTAACTTCACGGAACGACGTTGGGCTGCAGATCGCCTCAAGAGCAATTTATTAAACCAAGGTATTCCGCTATTAGTTGACAGTATGGACAATGCGGTCAACAACCGCTGGGTTGGACGCCCTGCTAGGCTTTACTTTATTGGTGCTGACGGGCGTATTATTTATAACCCCGGCAAAGGCCCCTACAGTTTTAACCCTCTGTACCTGGAACCTATCTTAGATAAGTATTTGGCGAATCAAGAGCAGCCTAAAAAAGAACCCTTAGCGCTGCTAAAGCCCTGAGGCATTACTACCTGGCAATATTTGATAGCGATATAGTATTCATAACCGTTGAGGAAATACCTTTGGTTACAAAATCCCATAACATCCCATGAGGAGGTTCTCTATTGGTATCGCTCATAACTTTTGTTATATCAACGTCACCCATCGGTTTGATATGCAAACACTCCCTACCTACACGAATACCGTTTAATGTGGTGTCATTTCCATTCCAATCTCGCCACTCACGTTCATTATTGTTCTCATGAAAGTACACTTGGTTTTGATAAATCACCAACAATGGCTCTCCGCTTACGGGGTGGTGTACAACAATGCCATCCTTTATCTGACATGAGCTTGGTATTTTTGCAATACCTCTCAAAGGGTTGCCATTATCTTTCAGTCCCATTAATTGCTGTTGCAATAACAATGGGAAATCCAACATATCCAGTTGCAGCACAAACAACATATGCGCGAGTAACCTGGCGGAACCGTTATCATCGCCTTGTAAACGTATTTGTTCTATTACATCTTCGATCGTTTTATCAAAGTGGGTTTCAACGTAACCTGTGATAGAGCCATCACCCTGACTCTCGTAAGCACCCAATTTTCGGTATAACTCAACACCGGCGCTATCACGAATATAGGTCAAAACAATATTTTCATTAACCTCAATGCTCGTCAACATTCCCGACGCACCGTACTGATAAGTAACAACGTAACCATTAGAGTGCGTTGTACTCTCCCTATATCCTAACGCATTATAGGTATGCTCAATTTTCCCTAGCGGTGATTGATAGTGAGCAACTTGACCTCTCGACTGATAGGCACACTGAGCAACATTCTCTCCATCAAGATGCTCTACAGCTCGACCCAAAACATCGTATTGCGTTTTAACATCGTACGCTAAACAAGATCGATAAGTCTGCCGCCCGCAAGCATCGTACTGCCATATTATGGGTTGCTCTTTATCGTTATCTTGGCTTTGATGTAGATTTTGATGAGTCGCCTTTTTGGATTCACATTTAGACAACAATCCTTGCGCATTAAAATGCAGCTGAAACTCACGCCCAGATGCATCAACACAAGCATAGGGTAACTCCCCTTTTCCGTATTCGAATTGCAAACTCCCGGAATTTTCTCCATGACTATCTAATCGCAACACCCGCCCCACGGTATCGTATTGGATAGTCAGTGATTGCGATTTCGCCCTGGCTCCTAACGTCTCTTTCCAACCCAACAAACGCCCGTGATCATCAAATTGTAGATCAACACAATGGCCGCTAGGTTTTGCTATTTGCGACATCATTCCAGAGCAATGATACGTTACTGCCAATTGTGTCATACCGTTAGCACTGATTTTTTGTAACTGGTTATGAGGATTATAATCAAAAGACAATACTTCCTGTCCACGGTCTGCAAGTTGTATCAACTTCCCATAGCTGTCATAAGTTGCTTGATTTAAACACCCGTTCGCACTGTCCATAATCAGTTTAGCGCAAGCATCCCATTGCCAATAACGCTGAATGCCACCTTCGTTATCTAGCTCTATGTCTACGGACATCGATACGGGTCGTCCAGCAATGCAGTTTATTCTATACGCCACACCTTCCGGGTCAACAAAGGCTTCAACAGCTCCTTGCTTGTTATATTCACACCCCCAACTTTCTCCCAATGCATTGGTAACTTCTTGCACCCGACTTTCGCCGTCATATGACAAACTAAACCCACCTCCCGCTGGATCAATAAACGCTGTTAACATGCCCTCTGCATCATGTCGGTATTGCGTTATATTTTTTTCTGCATCCGTGTAAGACGCAAGTAGATGGTTTTTACCATAGCGGTACCGTTGACGCTCACCATTATGCACTTCAGCGTATTTGTTTTCCGTTACCTTGCTATTTAGACACTGTATTTCGAGCCCATTGGGCAATATCATTGTTGATATTTTCGATTCATCATTGTACGTATACTGACGCTGCCTCGCGGTATCATTAACCGCACTCAATAAACCATTGCTACCCCTAGAATCGCTGCCCCAATCATATTGAGCCAATACCTTGCCATCATTTTTATTCACCACTCGTGCCATATGACCAGATGCATTCCATTCAATCGAGACATCGCACCCCCAACTACTTTGCGCCCCTACTAGCTTCAACGGTTGCTGATCCACGCGTTGATAATAGAAGCTCCACGCTTCGGTGTATTGATTCTTAAGTTGCGTCAACGGTATCGTTTCTTCAAGACGGCCACCCTCTATAGGAACACCTTTAGGTAACGTTGTTGAATACAGCCCGCTAAATACTCGCTGAGTATCCCCCGCCCCCTTAATAATAAAAACACTGTAAAACTCCCGCTGCAGAATAAGGCCGCTAGTAACGTTGGTAGAGTATTTTCCAATAGGAGGTAACTCAAAAGAAATAGTAATGCCATCTTCTCGACAATAATTAACCCATCCTTTTGACACATGAATGACTTCATTGGCAATGCAACACCAACCGCCGACATATGATGAACGATAATGACGTGTCCATCGTAACGGTATAGGGCCATTCAATTCAAAGTCGGTATGGGCTAAAACCACCTCATCAGTAACATTCACTGGTACCAGAGCAACATTTGAATAATGTTTATCGCACCGCTGTGGATTTGGAGGTTCACGCCATTGCACAACAATCTCTGTATTGGTTCTTCCCTGTAATGTTGTGCTTATTTTGCTTTGTTGAAACAGAGGCATCAACTCTTGCAACTGCTCCACAATTTCATCTAACAGCAATTCCGCTGGAGAAAAAAACGATTTACAACAACCTAGCAGTGACAACATATCACGAACAATAAAGACGCCCTCCCCTAGCAATACCTCAATCAACAAACCATTCAATAGATCTAAAACAAAACCTTGAACCAGTACGTTATCATCTGTCTCTCGCCAAATTTTTTCAATAAACTCCGACAACATCGACACAAAGGTATCATCTGATGAGAGTAGAAATATCGATATTGTATGTGCCTCAGATAATTGACCGTAATCACTTAATAATTGAATGACTTCGATAGGTTTTTTATTCACTACCGCATTAACAATTTCTAGATAACCCTGACAACGTGTAAACCCTTTTTGTTGCAGGTTATGATCCAGCGGTAATTTCTGAGATGACAACAACACCGCCAAATTATCAAAACTTTGCTGAATATTTTGCTGAAGGTTATCAATCTCAATGTCTATCGCTGCGGTATCATCTGTGGCGAGATACACCGCCACGGGGCCTGGAATAAAACCTTCGTGATAAGCTTTCCCTTGGGAATCTAGCTTTCCACTAATGCTAACATTTTCATCCTGAAGGCTAACAATACGATAGGTGACATCTGACAACGGAACAGGTGCAATGGGGGAAATTTCCGGGAACTGATAACAAATATGTACCCAATGATTATTAGGTATATCTTCCAACAACCAGCTGGCTAATTCTGGCTCAAGTTGAGGTATGAGGTGAGGCATAACTTGAGGAACTGGTCGAACCTTGGTGTAGGACATTCGGTGTCACTGCCTTTAAAACACGGGGAAGTAGGGTGTTATAAAGACAGCAACAGCACAAATATTTGGAACTATATTGAGAACTATATGATGTGAATTTGAGCTAAATTACAGTCCGTTCGCCTCGGCGACACGCAGGTACTCTTCTGGCTCAGGGCGAACACGGTAATTACTGGTCTGATCCGAATACACAATCTTCCCTTCGGCATTGATAAACAATGCCGTGGGCAATACGGTATCACCATCATAACCCAGTACCTCCATACCCAGCGGCAACCCATCTTTCATAGCAATATTAAGCTTCTCCGCCGCCGCATTGTTTTTATCCACCAAAAACAAGAACGGTACGTCAAATTTGTCTGACAACTTCTTAGAGTGTCCTTCTGGCTGAGGGCTAATAAGTGCTATTTTTATACCTTTGTCGGCCATTTCCTTATATTGCGCTGCTATCTCCCTAATTTGAGCCATACAAAGAGGACACCAGTTGCCACGATAAAACAGAATCAGCGCAGGACTACCGTTAAATTCACTTGAGGAGAACTCTCGGCCATCCGTTTGGTATACAGTAAATTCCGGCAGTTGCTGACCTTCCTTTAACAACTCACTCTCAGTTCTATCCAGGTTCGAATACCAACGGTTATAAAGCTGAAACCCGACAAAAGCCACAACAGCAACAATCACTGGAACAGGCATGGACGCTGTCATACTGCCATAACCTGCAACCACAATACCGACAACACCTAGTCCAGTAAATACCGTCAATTTCTCCGACGTTCTCGCCAAATTAGACAATAGAAAGGCACGCACTAGCATTAACAGTAACGGTAACGTTGTTAACAGTACCCCACCCCAAGCTATCGGGTTTGCCATAAAGTCATAGATGGCATACGCCGTTATTAGCGTTAACACGGTTAAAAATACGCTTACATAAGTCGCTTTTAGTTTATTCATTAGGGTCTCAGTTGATTTCTGAATGATCGGTTGGATATTAATTATATCTAACCGATCAGTCAAGAATTAACTCACCCCCAAAATCCAAGAAATCACTTTCAAAAGCCGCATACAAAAACACCTCTAAACGCCTCTAGTAAGACAACTAACCCAAGAAAAGGTCTCTCGATAAATGATCGAACAAAGCAGATCTCAAAGTAAGCCCCTGAAATATACAAAAAATTACCAACGAAGCGACTATAATTTTTATATAACGTCTATAATTTCGCTCACCAAATCTTCACTTTTCGACTAATCATTAACTGAGTTTTATGGCCGACTTTGGGCAGGACCTACAGAAGTATCGACGGCAAATGGATGCAGGCTTCAAAAACCTTTCCTTTCCCAGCGACATGGAAGCAGAATACACCTCTCAGTATTTAGCGCGCAATATCGCTAAACAGCGAACTGCTCTGTGGGTAGCTGCAGTATTAATGCTTTTGCTTATCCCTTTTGATTTCAATGTGTTATCAGGAAAACCTCAAGATTTTTATAGCTTGTTACGTATTGGTATTGTCCTGCCTTTATTAGCGGTGTCCTACGTATGCACCTACATCCCTATCTTTCAAAAACGCTTTCAAACCCTCGCATTCGGCATGGTTCTATTTATTGGATTATCAACCAATTTATGCGTTGCATATGCGAACAAACTCGACCAACAGCTGCCCTACGAAGGACTTATTCTTGTCATCTTTGTGGGTTTTTTGCTTGCTGGCATGGGGTTCCGACTGTCCTTAGCCTGTGCTTGCCTACTTTTTCTAAGCTATTGCTTGCTAGCTGTCTTCTACATGCCTCCACATGCCATGTTAATGCATGAGTTAATTTTTATCTTTGGCAGCTGCTTAGTGGGTGGTGCAGCAGCATACACATTAGAATACCAATCTCGATTAGGCTTTCTCCAAAAGGGTGCGTTGCGCTCTGCCGCTAAAATTGACCCCTTAACCAACTTACTTAATCGGGGTGCTATTAACTATCAACTTGAAACCATCATTGATCACGCTTCTCGCGAACAAAAATTTGTCACCATGGTGCTATTAGACGTCGATTACTTTAAACGTTATAACGACACCTATGGTCATGTTCAAGGCGATGCTTGCTTAGTCGATGTCGCCAAAGCTTTATCCAAAGGTTGTCGACGCTCATTGGATTTTGCTGGTCGATATGGCGGGGAAGAATTTATATTGGTTTGGTTTGATACAAAACCAGAAGAGATGGCCCGCTTAAGCGATTTAATATCAAGCAACATTCAACAGCTGAACATCCTTCACGAGAAATCTAAGGTTTCAGAGTTCATTACCCTGTCTGGCGGCATGGTCACCGGCATTCCTTCTGAGACACTTACTTCATCTATTTTTATCCAAAAAGCCGACGATATTCTGTACGAATCCAAAAATCGCGGTCGCAATCGCATTCTGTGTTACACCTTCCCTGAAGAACTTAGTTCTTAGCCCTAACGCCTGCCTAGAGACTCCATTAGCAAAAGTACGCAAGCCTCTGAATCCCCACTATACTTAGTCTAGGCTAGGCCAATGGAATCCAATCAGCAGGCGACAAACTATAAAATATACGCTAGAGAATCCCCCTAGATTATATCGACCCTATAATCTGGCTGATCATTATCTATTACTGATTACATTGCCATTATATTTATTGCTTTGTGGTTCCAGCTTTGCCATCGGTACGTTACCGCTATCACCCAATCAGGGGGAGTACCTTCTCACCCCTTATACTGAATATTTGGAAGACCCCTCTAATCAGTTTGATTTGCATGACTTATTGTCACTGCAATCCGAGCAATTATGGCAAAGTAACACCGAGTCCAGTGAGACAATAAACTTTGGCTATACATCATCAACTTACTGGATACGTTTTGATGTTACCAACCCCAACGATACCCATGATGAACGGTATTTGGAAATTGCTTATGCCGTATTAGATCACATCAATCTCTATTTATTGGTGGATGATGCACCTCCCGAGAAAATCGCCCTTGGTGATAAGCTCCCTTTCCATAGCCGCCCTTTAGATCATCGAAATTTTATTATTCCGGTAAAATGGGAACCTAATCAAACCATTGGTTTTTATCTGCAGGTAACAACCAGCAGTTCCATGCAAATCCCCTTAACATTATGGAAAACCAAAAGTTTTATCGAAGGCACGCAACGAGAGTTACTTGGCTTAGGCATTTACTACGGCACTATGTTTGTTATGGTGCTATATAATTTGTTTGTTTTTTTATCGGTTCGTGAAAGCAACTATTTATACTACGTGTGTTTTGTTGCATCTTCAGCGCTTTTTTTGGCCAGTTTAAATGGCATCAGTTTTCAATATTTGTGGCCTAATGCGACCAGCTGGAACGATCAAGCCATTATCGTATTCCTACTGGGCATCTTATTGTTTGGCTCGCTTTTTACCCGAGATTTTTTACAATTGCAGGTCACAAAACCCGTGCTCGGAAAGCTTACTAATGCGCTTTGTATTATCACCGTCATTTGCATTGTACTCACGGCATTTTTGCCATATTCAACCATGATTATCACGTCAATTGCATTGTCAATTGTTGCCATTTGCGCGGCGATATCTGCGGGAACAATACGTTGGGCAGAAGGTGACTCTTCAGCAAAATATTATACGGTAGCTTGGTTCTCTTTATTGATAGGTGGGATAATCCTAGCATTCAACAAATTAAATTTATTACCTCGTAATTTTATTACCGAGAATGCGACACAAATTGGTTCAGCGCTGGAGGTTATCCTATTGTCATTTGCCCTGGCCGATCGACTTAATGTCGAAAAGAAAAAACGCTTTGAGGCGCAAGCGAACTCTCTGGAATTAGAAAAAGTGGCGCGCATTGCACAATCAGAAGCGCTAACGCAAGAACGCAACGCTCGCCAGGCCCAAGACAAAGCCCTGGAACATGAACGAGAAGCAAGAGAAGCTCAAGCCGGTGCATTAGGCATTCAACGCAGAGCCAACGAAACCTTAGAACGCCGAGTAAAAGAACGCACCAACGAACTAGAACAGGTCAATAAAAAACTAGAGAATTTGTCACTAACCGATGGCTTAACCGGCATTAGGAATCGACGTTACCTCAACAAAGCACTATCCAGTGAGTTCAGCCGCGCACATCGAGAAAAAGAACCACTGGGTGTATTACTTATCGACATCGATCATTTCAAAAATTTTAACGACGAATACGGCCACCTTATTGGTGACGATTGCTTACGCCAAGTTGCCTCTACTATTCGACAACAAACCCACCGGGATAATGACGTAGTTGCCCGTTACGGCGGGGAAGAGTTTTGTCTATTGTTACCCAATACGGATCAAGAAGGCAGCTTACACATTGCTGAGCAGGTTAGACAAAGCGTTGAAAACATTTACTTTGTCGTTGATGACAAAAACGTTTGCATCACCATTAGCATCGGTGTGATATCCATGATTCCTCTAGCCAACGCAGAATCTGAGCAGCTACTCGAAATGGCGGATACCGCCCTATACAAAGCTAAAGATAACGGGCGTAATCAAGTAATTTATTATGATAGTACCGATAACAAAACAGAAAATGAAAAAAACGCTTAAGGCTAATGAGTCAAATAGTAAATGTTATCAACAGGGCGACAAGTAAACCCCGCTGATAACAGATCCAACATTAACTGATGATTAACCTCCGACAGAGAACGCCTTTACAGCACAATCACTACTTTCAACCAACGCATCAGTTCGAGCACAAACTTCTAATTGATGATCTCCAGTAGTAACCCGGTATAAGGTCACCGCATCACGCAACTTCCACGTCGACCAAACCCCACCATCTAAGCGGTAACGGGTTTGAGTGGCTTCGCTCTCACCACTATCTACAACGCTACCTGCAACACTAAAGCTAACCTGCTCACCAGAAGACACATTACCGCTACCGAGCGCCACACGCATTGCGGTCATAACATCACCGCTGCCTGAAGCAAGCTCTGCAGATGCAGAAACTGACGCTGACTTTTGGGCACCTGAGACCATATTACCCGCTAGACCTAGATAGCCTGAATTTGCCTGCCACAATTCTACTGGTGCAAAGGTATAACCTTCAATGGTTGGAATGGCGATAGAGGCAATACCTTCTGCCAGCGTTGGCATAATATTCGGCAACAACCAATCAACCAAATTTTCAGCCTGCGCAGAGGTTAAATTTAAGCCCAACACATTCATGCTTAACACATTAAAGCTTGGCAAACTTTCAATAGCGACATCTAACTTGCTGTCACTGCTAACACCCACGCTCACCGGAACCGATGCGTTGATGTTTGCCTCAAACAAAACAGAAGAGGTATCACTTCCTGCAGGTGTTAGACTAACAACCAATGCAAGATCTTGTACATCCAAACTTACCAACTCACCGCTATCGGTTAATGCCACCGAAGGAGCCGACGCAGGGGTAACGGCTATTGATATTTGATCATCCCCTGCCACTGCATCTCCCAATACTTCTCCAAGCTCCGTACCACTATAAACCAGTGCTTCTATATCAGTGATACCCGCTTCAAATGCCGCAAGTAGTGATCGATTTAATACGTTTCTAGAAACAACCGCACCTACGTGAAAACTATTGCCGCTAGGTGTGCTACTAAACGTAAGTCCAGGCATTGATGAATCATCATAAAGAGACCCCAAACCAGCATGTGTTACTGTTTCAGCATGAGCCCCCATGTTAATCACTGCGGTCAAAGCTCCATTGTTACCACTGAAACTATCTACCTCACCTTCTACAACAATATTTTTGCCCAGAATTGGCACTGCTGCACTTGTCGGTACAAGCTGAGTATATTGCGCTAATAAGCCTGGTAACATTCCTCCCAATTGGCTTTCTAACTCACTTTCAACCACACCGTTGATAGCACCTTTAACCGTATTGGTAAGACCTCCCAATCCAATCACGTCTAGCACCGTATCAATAGTACTTAAGGCACTTTCTAATGCACCTAAATCCACATCTAGGTTAATGTTCATTGACTGTAAATCTGCTGCCACGCCCCCATCATTCGCTTTGCTTAACGCAAGATTTGCAACCGCAACCACATCATCCGCGGTTACTGTTACATCAAACAAACCGTAATCAATTCCCGGTGTGTGCGCATCGGGATCTAACCCCATGCTAATAGAATCCAAGGTAGCAGTTACCGCCACAACATTTGAGTTATTTTGCGGAGAAATATCCAAACCGATGGTTCCCAATGACAGCCATTCAGCATTCACCCTAACCCACACAGAACCCAAGCTAACACAAATGCCCCAAACGCATTCTTTTAGCTCCTTGCTTTCATATACCAGCGGGTTTTGCGCCAACAGCGCGGATTGAAGGTCGATACCTTCTATCAATTCCAAGGCTTCAGTTTCGATAAAACTAATACCACTACTATTAATGCGAGCACCAATTGGCGACTTCAACGAACTGCTATCCCCTAACACCACATCATTGATATCATCACTCACTTCATAAGGCGTTATTGAATTAAAACCAAACGAATCTTGCGCGCTAAAGGTTAACTGTGCTGTTTCAGAAAAGTCTGACGTATTTGCATTTGATCCCCAGGAGAACGTTCCATCTTCTGCAACCGGTATTACCTCAGTTCCATTTAATGTTACTTCAGTCACCGCAGAATAATCTTCCACATAACCGCTATAACTGACAACAGAAGGCCCACACCCCGCACAGGTTTCTACTGATGTGATATGAATGATAGGGCCACTAATATCCCAGATAAAATCAACACTGTGTTCCTCTGGTGCCGTCACAGCAATATCGTTACCACCGTCCACCAATAAGGCGCTGAGGTCACCTAAGGTTGCTACAGCCTCAGTATCCGATATGGTGAAATAGCTGGTCACGTCAGTGTCATTCAACATTAATATAAGGTCTGTAGTAACAATATCTTTATAGGTAATTGTTACCTGTGTATCGGAAGTAGATGTACTGTAAACAGCATTATCATCGGGTGAAGAAATAGAGATTTTGTCGCCGCCACAACCCACAAGCGACAGGATCACAAGCCCCGCTGACACCGACTTAAGTGCGGGTTTAAACGTTACATTAAACAAAGGATCAAACATGATACAAACTCCTGCTTTTTTATTTTTATGAGAAGGCCACCCCTGAACGATTAAAATCTTAGGTCTGCGCACTTCTTGTCCACAATAAACATGCAAGCCAAGTATGTTTACTGCGAATACCAAATATGGCACGAATGTACCAGCAAGGAGAAGGGTTCTGTTAGGCCACTGGACAATATTGGAAAAATAAACCTAATTTGGCTAGGGGTATTTTCATAGATCAAGTTACGCCAGCTTTACCCGTTAAAATGATTCACGTATCCTTCCCATGAAAATGACCATGAAGTCACAAAATCAAAGCCACTCGTTATCACTTGCAATAAAGTCTTTTCGATCTCGGGCCAAGCCAAAACAGGCCCCACCTGCTGCGACAACAAAAGCGCCATAGATGTTACCCCTAATGAGCACATAAATACCCAACATAACAATCAATACACCCGAAACTTTTAGTGCAATGGGGTGTAAAAAACCTTTACGGGCCCTTCGAGCAGGTGCAAACAATAATAAATAGGCCATATATATCAAATAGATAGCCCCAATCCATAGGGGTGACAACAAAAACAATCCATAACCATCAAAAGACTGGCCAGCTATACTCCCGTTACCAACCGGATTCAACCATACTTTATCAACAACACGAAATTCAATATAACCACCTGCCGTCGCAAGTAACAACGACAGTACAATTCTTAATAGCGGGTTACGTATTTCCGCGCGGCTGCGGGTTGCAACAACAGCATGATGATGCAGATATTTTTTAAACATGAACTCAAAAAAATCCGTTCTTTCAGTGAAGGCTCTTTGGAACCGTTCAGAGATTATAACGATGCTACATCGCAATCCCTAGTAATACATGACAATGTGAAAAATACACAAAATAAAAAATTAATGACGATTATACTTTAGCCAATGACTACCTACCATCACGACATCAGCGCGTACCAACAACAACTTAAGGCAGGGTTTCGATTCCTACGATTTTCCCCTGCATTAGAAGAAGAGTATCGCGACTTGCATCGAGCCAATAACAAGGTTCGTCAATGGGCATCTATTGCCATAGGAATGATTACCATCGTATTGCTCATTCCCATGGACATAAAGGGGATGCCAAATGAAATTCAAAGTTTGTATTATTTCATTCGTGTTGGCATGTCGATTCCGTTGCTGTTACTCGTTTTTAGCTTTCACTTTATCCCCGCCATGACTCGGTTTATTCAACCAACCTCCGTGCTGGTTATCTTATGGATTGCGTTAGGCAATATTGCTCTGGACATTGCCAGTAACAACGTAGGTTTTAATTTTGCTTACGAGGGGGTCTTTATTGTCATTATGATCAGCCTATTTATGGCAGGATTACGCTTTCAAATTGCCTGCGTTGGCCCTCTGGTAACAATGCTTGCCATGTGGATTGCCAGTGCTTATTTTTTACCAGATTCTCGCCATACATCACTCAAGGTATTTTACGTAACGGCCATTTCGTTCTGTGGCATGGTTGGGGCATATACCATTGAATATCAGTTTAGAAATAGCTTTATCCAACATGCTATCGTGCAGCATATGGCAATTAAAGATGGCTTAACGGGTTTATTTAATCGCTCAGAAGCCATTAAAAAACTCGATTTTTTATTGGAATATGCCCGTCGTGAACAAAAGCCGATTTCGCTGCTTCTTGCCGATGTGGACCACTTTAAACTTTACAATGATCACTACGGTCATTTAAAAGGAGACGATTGCTTAAGAGATATTGGAGGGGCACTAAACAGTTGCTGTAAACGCCCTCTCGACTTTGCCGCCAGGATGGGAGGGGAAGAAAGCAAATTATCCCGCTACGTACATGATGCTATTGCCGTCTTAGCAATTCCACATGAAGCCTCAGAAACCGCGCCACTGGTAACCTTATCCGCGGGTTATTGCCGTGTTATACCTAACGCAAAGAGCACCATCAACCAACTCATCAACACTGTTGATGAGTCACTTTACCGCGCTAAAAATAGCGGTAGAAATCACACAGCGGAGGTTAGTTTCGAACAACTGCAGACGCTTAAAGAAACCGCTTAATAAGAAAGAGTAAAGACTACACCCCGCTATTAACAGTAAGTCCTCATTACTAAGTCCTCTATTACGTAAGCGCTCTGATTAGAGTGGATACATGATTTAGCAATTCCTCGCCTTCACCATCCCCTGCTTCTGCAAATACCATAACAGCCTCTGATAAAGCACCAATTAACATCCGCGTGAAGAGCGTTCTATTTATCCCTTGTAATGCAGGAAAGCGCTGCTGGATAATTTCCGAGGCTTTTTTGACAACAGCCGTATTGGCCCAACGTTCACGCCCCAATATGTGAGGAGAGTCGACTAATACGACTTGCCGAAAGGATGCGTCAGTAGCAAGTTGGGAGAACGCCAACCAATATTCGTCAGGGCTTGAGTCAAATTCCGGCTTACTATCGACTAGAGATAGCGCTTCAACTAGCTGATTTTCATAGGTTTCTGTGACTGCTTCGAAAAGGATTTTTTTGTTTTTAAAGTAATGGTAAATCGGTCGTATGGTCGTACCGCAATCTGCGGCGATATCTTGCAGCGACGTACGATCATAACCATTGCTGCCGAATAGTTTACAGGCACTCCTGAGAACTGCCGCTTGAGTCTCTGTCCTACGTTCACTTTGTGATTTAACGGGTTTTTTCATCTGCTTATCGCTAGCTACTAAAAATATTATGTAACTATATTGCATAATATTTTTAGTAGCTAGAAAAAGTCGAGTCCAATTGTTGAAATGGACGCTGTATATAAGAGCTAACGCCGCCTTCAGACTCTAAACCGTCCAATGATTCAACTTTTCATGGTAACTGACCGAATGATATGTAATCATGATACATATCATATGTAGCAATGTTACATAGCATGGTTACACATGATATGCCGGGGAATCTACGAAAGGGTTGAGGATATCGATGAAAATACTGATCACAGGTGCTTTTGGTAATCTTGGTTTGATGTGTGTTGAACGGGCATTAGTGTTAGGTTTCGACGTTCGTTGCTTTGATTTATATACCAAAAAGAATCAACAAATAGCGCAACAGTATGAAGATAAAAATGGCGGCCAAATTGAAACATTCTTTGGTGATATTCGCGACCGCCATAGAATGAAACATGCGGTAAAAGGTGTCGTAGGAATTATTCACAACGCGTCCATATTGCCACCGTTAACAGAGTTAAACCCTAAGTTTGCGAAAGATGTGAACGTGGAAGGTACGCGATCTCTGATCTCATGTGCTGAAGAAGAAAATCCATCAATGCGGTTTATTTTCCCTTCATCGGTAACGGTTTTTGGTTTGCCATCCCTGAACGAGGCTCCGCGTACAGAGCTGGATTCAGTGGAGCCAACCGATAATTACACTCATCACAAACTCATGTGCGAAGAAATATTAAAAGAATCTCAACTTGAGTGGTGTGTTCTACGTGTTGGCGTTTCTGTCGACTCGCGAACCTTGCGCACTGACTGGGCTACTTTTAAAAAATTACTACAAGTACACGCAGATAACCCCTTGGAATATGTCCACCCAAAGGATGTTGCATTTGCGATGTGTCAAGCGCTTACCGCCCAGGAAGCATCAAAGAAAGTACTGTTGATTGGTGGTGGACGGGATTGCCAGGTAACGCAAAAGCAATTTCTTGGGGTAGCAATGAATGCATGCGGCCTAACGTTAGACGCCGATGTGTTTGGTCAAGAGGCATTTTATACACATTGGATGAAGACAGAAGAAAGTCAACGTATTCTCCAATACCAAACGCATTATTTCTCAGACTACATAAATGAAATGCAAGTGGCTTTAAAGAGGGTGCGAATCTTACTTACTCCTTTTCGCCCGATCGTAAACAAAGTTTTCCATAATGTAATGGCATCGCTTGCACGGAAATAATCATAAAAAATAGGGCGTTCTTAATATCGTCGAAAGGAGAAGAGAAAGTTATGTTCGCTTACGAATTGGATAAAAATAATAAAATTTTCTTATCGCTAATAACCGCATTCTTAATCCTGTTGTCAACACATGCCAACGCCGTGCTAACGGATAATTTAGGTATTGGTAACGCCAAAGCATTGGGTTTGGCTCATGCTGTAACAGCTGATCCACCGGGCATTGATTCTATTCACTATAATCCTGCAGGTTTAGTCAAACTGTCTGGGCGTAAGAAACACTTTAAACTGATCGCCGGCAGCTTTGATATCACAATGGAGCTGGGTGATTATAACGATGATCGAAAAGCGTTGCTTGAAGAGGCGCGTATTGAGGGGGAAAAGTTAGGAGCCGATGGCCTTCCTATCATAGCCAATCCCGATGAATGGTTTTATAACGAATCTTTCCAATCAACAAGTAAAACAGAAGGGGCCACGATGGTGTTACCCTTTGGTGTTGGCCAGACAGATTTACCGGCCCTGCTTTTTCCATTGGGAGGAGTATCCTACTCACCACCTGATAGCAATATTACTTTTGGTACTAATGTGTATACGCCGTTGGCCGCTGGTTTTTATCGGGCTGACGATGATCCTGGCCGATTTATAGGTCAACGTTTCTCATTGCTAATGTTGACCTATTTTTCTCCGTCGATCGCAGTGAGAGTCACCGATGAGTTTTCATTTGGCGCGTCAATTAACTTCAATTATACCAGTATTGGATTTGAGGTGCCGTTTCGAAGTGATCATCTGGGGTTATTAGCATTGCCGTTTTTACAAGCAGGAGACTGCGATACGGCCGAGGGGAACGACGGTGCTGCTATTCCCATTTGTCAGGACTTGTTTCCTTACGATGTATTAGGGACGTTAACGTTTGCGGTAGAGAAGGAGATGGCCATTGGTTTTAACATGGGCATGTTATGGGAACCTACGCCATGGGTATCATTTGGGGTAGTGTATCAATCCCCGGTGTCCATGGACTTGGAAGGAGACTTTCAGTGGGTAAACAGTGATCGCTGGCTAAACTTTATTGGTGAACTATCAAGTGAGAAACTCTTGGCCGCAGGTTTGGGGGCCGTTGGCGTCAAGGGCCAGACCGGGGTAACAGAAGGGAAGGCAAGCGTAGATACAAAAACGCCGGAACATTATGCGTTTGGGGTGAGCCTGCAGGTAACACCTACCGTTAAGGTTAATGTAGATTATAAATTTACCGGTTGGTCGGCCTGGGAAACTCTTCCGGTGGATTTTTCACAAACCATCGATGTCTTAGCGTTAGGAAGTTTAGTGCAAAGCGAATTGGCGAGCCCGGATTCCGTTAAATTCCCATTGGGTTTGGAGGATACATGGAATTGGGCGATTGGTTTTGAATACCAGTATTCGGATCGTCTTGCATTGCGCTTTGGTTTGGAAGATAGACCTACTTCGATCCCAAAGGCGTCACGTAGCCCTTTGTTACCGATTGCATCGGGTAAGTTCTACGGCCTTGGTTTTGGTTATCGAATGGAATCAGGGGCTGATTTGGATGTGGGCCTCGCTTATTTTCACACTGAAGTGGAAATGCCTGGTGGATCAAGTGACTTGGGCAATAGTACCAACCCAAGCAAAGCTATATACAACCCATTTCAAGGCCAGGATATCACGGCAACCTTGGATGTGATTCTGTTTGAAATAAGCTACAGCCAAGATTTTTAAGCCGATAGGTCTTTCGCGTAGATCGTACTTATATCATGAAATATCCAAGGCAATTATTGGTGATTTTATTGGCAAATAATCGATAAGTAATTGTTAAAAAAATAAAAATTATAATGGAAATTAAAAATGATGGAAAAATACAGCTCCACGTCAGTGGTCTGGACCGTAAATGGCTGTATAGAAATACTGCATAACCACCTGTTTCAAATGAAGCGCCAGCAGTTCGATCCTAAGCATGAACCCGTAGATGTACAGGAACATCTGTTATACACCCACTAGAGAGCTAAACTAATGAGCCTAATTTTAATTATTCACCTTATTGCGCTTGGCATATGGATTGGTGTGGTCGGAGCTGAAGCTGCGATCGAATTTGACGGTATGAAGGATGATGAATCGTATATTAGAGCATCTAAGTTGCACTACATTACAGACATTTGGGTAGAAATTCCGGCATTCACAACGGTTTTGGTATCCGGAATGCTAATGGTTAATGAAAGCCATCTTTCAGGCGTATTTCTGTACAAAATTATTTTCGCATTACTGGCCATTATGTTTAACCTAATCTGTGTGTACGCCGTTTTTAAACGCCGAAAGTTCGCTCTATCTTCAGATTTGGCGGGTATGAAATCGGCTGAAACCGTAATGAAAGTAGGTGGTCTTATTATTCCTACATTCTTGGTCGCCTTCGTTTTGGCCTTTTACCTGGCGTGGTAAATCAAATGCATAAAAGGTTATTAACGGATCAGGCGCCGATAATATTAATCTTATTATTGTTGATATTCTTGATTTTTGCACGAACAGGAGAAAGCCTTCACAGCCAACTTACCAAAGTGGGCGAGTACGTCTGGGCAGACTACTTCTCATTGCGTGACGATATTCCTTCTCCATCCTGTAATCAAAGTCCCAATATCGATGCGCGCTTGAGTCAATTGGGTGAGCGGGTATTTAGTTTGTTTACACCATGGAAGTTACCACCAGAATTGTTGGCCTTTGTAGCGGTGGTGGTAATGGCCGTGCCAACAGCGTATACCGGAGCCTCCTCAATTATTATTTTGGCAATGGGAACGGTCGTTTACCGAGAGTTACGAAAGGTTGGTACCCGTCGACAGTTAGCGCTAGCCACAACAGCAATGAGTGGTAGCTCCGGTATTGTATTGCGCCCTTGTTTGTTGGTGGTGATTATCTCTATTCTTAACAAGGAGGTCGTAACGGACGATTTGTTTTTATGTGGAATTCGAGTATTTACGCTAACGGCGTTGGTTTTTTTCTTTTATGCGTTAATTACCAAACAAGAGCCATTTCGTGTGGAAAAACCCAGTAGGGCTTTATCACCATCGTTAGAAAATCTTAAGTCATTGCTACCTTATATTTCAGTGTTTATTTTCATGATGGTTATATATGCCGTAGTACTTGATGCCTATATGGATCAGTTCTCTGCACCGATTATGCTGCCAGTGCTTATTTTAGCCGTGATCGTGTATGAGCGCCGGATTAGCAACGCTGAGCCCATCTACGATGATCCAGAGCGAATAAATTCTATCAGGGGCTCTCTGACAAAATCAATGAGTGATGCATCGATTCATATTGGTGCATTGTTAATGTTAATGTCGACTTTTATGATAATGATTGGCATGGGCGGAAAGATGGTTTCTGCAACCTTCCTAACAGATTTTAATACCACGTTTGCCACTATGGCAGCACTGGTCGTTATGTTTGTTTTTATTGGTATGTTTATAGAATCTATGGCGGCGGTAGGTATAGTGTCCCTAATGATTGCCCCAATAGCCTATCAACAAGGCATTGACCCTATCCATTTTTGGATGACATGTTTGGTTGCGTTAGAGTTAGGATATTTAAGCCCTCCGGTGGCGTTAAGTCACATTTTTACACGACAGGTGGTAGGTGAAGAAGAGTGCTTGCTTGCATCCCGGGAGGGCGATAACTTCTACTATCGTCATGAAAAATATTTATTGCCCTTGTTAGTGATGGGAACTACGTTATTAATCGTGGCATTCGCGCCGCTGATTTATGGCATTTAAATGCTATAGGTATTCGATGACTCGGCCTGTTCCACCAACAATATGATCGGGGTTGTAACGGCAGTTAAATCTTAAATTGCTGAACCAGTTTTTCAAGTTGCACTGAAAGGTATCGCTGATCATTACAAGCACTTACTGTATTTTCAACTGCGCTTGTGGTCTTTTCCGCAATTTGGCTTATATCATGTACATTTCGATTGATCTCATCCGTCGCAGCGCTTTGCTCTTCTGCCGCGCTGGCGATTTGAAAATTAACATCGGTAATATCTGAAACCGACTGGGTTATTTCTTTTAACGCATTGCCCGCGCTCTCGGCTTGTCCTAATGCTGCTTCGGTAATTTTCTGACCTTCATCAATGGTCTCTACCGCAGCACTAGTGCCACTTTGCAAGCGCTCAATTACGGATTGAATTTCTGCCGTTGATTCATGGGTTCGCTGAGCCAATGTTCTAACTTCGTCAGCTACCACAGCAAAACCCCTACCGGCTTCCCCAGCTCGCGCAGCTTCTATTGCGGCATTAAGCGCAAGCAGATTGGTTTGTTCTGAAATGCCACGAATCACATCCAACACTCCACCAATACTACTGCTTTCTTGCGAAACACTAGAGATAACATCGTTGGCTTCACCCATTTTGTTAGTGAGTTTTTCCATAATATTAATAGTCTCAATAACAATGCCATAGCCTTGTTGCGCCGAATCATTAGCAATATTTGCTGAGTTGGTTGCATGTGCGGTATTTTCTGCAACCTCTTGTACCGTATGAGACATTTCGTTTATCGCTGCCGCTACTTGGTCAGTTGCGCCCTGTTGTGCATTGACATCTTGACTGGTTTTTTGCATTACTTCAGACGTACGCGCTGCTGCCTGTTGCAGTTGCAATGAAACCTGCGCCAATTTTTTGATGGTATGCTGGAATTTGTCGAGCATGTTATTTAGGGCGTTGCTTGTGATACCTAATTCATCATTGCTTGAAATGGACGCCCGTAATGTTAAGTCAGCTTCAGACTCTATCGATAAAAGAGTATTTCTTAGTTGCTGGATAGGCGGAATAATGGCTTTTAACAAAGAAAAGCAGAAAATAATACTTGATAAGATGACGGCACATAAAGCAGTAATTGCAGCTATTGTTAACGTTGAATTGTTGCTAACGATTTGATCTGCAGATGCATTGACATCGTTAGCTGACTGAGTAACCTTTTGCCCGGCCGTGTCTACTTCTACATTAACACTGTTGACAGATTCTTGCGCGCTGGCAAGCAACATCCTGAGATCAGAGTCGACCTCCAGAGCTGATGATCGAGCCTTTGACACCAGTGAATTCCCCAAAACTCTATTTTCTTCAACGTAGGCGTCAACCGCCTCAATCATCTTGTCATAAAATACTTCGCTAGAGGATCGAACACTTTTAGCTATCTCAAGATTACTACTATCCAATTCGTTTAGTAATACTTGCAACTTTTCATTGGCCTGTTCCGCGTTAGCTTCAGATTCATTTAGCCAACTTACAGCAAGGTCATACAGCCAGAATCGCATTTCTGAAAATTGCATATTGATATCATTAATCAGTTTTAATTGTAAAAGGCTTTTCGATTGTTTCTCTAGGAAAGTTGATTGATTGTCAATGGTGCTTATTTGGTTGCTCACCAATTCCTGCTGCTGAACACTGATTTCGGAATTATTTTCGATAGAAAGGGTGAGATATAGAAGTGCAAACGTAACCAAGGCTGCAAAACAGACACTAGCAACCTTGATTTTGTTGGCAATCGTAATCGATATTTTTTTCATTTATCCCTCAACAATAACTCAATAATTACTCAAATATTGATAGACTTATTGCCCCTCCGAGCTCTCCTAACACTCCCCCCTCTTTTTTTCCTCCGGTAATGTCAATATCACCTTTCGGCATTCCGTGGCACCCTAAGCAGGACTTGGAATAGTATTCCGGCAAAATATATCGATAGGCAGGTTTTCCCTTCACTGTTGTGTTTTCAAAAAATGGCTGTCCCTTCTCATAAGATGGCGATTTGAATTTTGACTCAATGGTTTTGTGCTCCCATTTGTCAGGTCGATTAGCCCGATTACGCACATACTTCTTTGGGGCAGTAAGTTTTATCTTCATCTTTCCGTCCATATTGCTAGTGAACTTTGTTGCAACTTTCCGGGCAAATATTGCGGGTAAAAAACCTTTAAATCCTGCACCTTTCTCATTAATGAGCTCTTGAGCTTCATCCATTACATCCTTCACCGCATTAAGCATGCCTTGTTTTGCTTGTGTATTTGTCGCTAAATTTAAGTCCGCACCGGTAGCTGTTTTGTAATTAGCTTTAGCTTTTTCAATAACAGCCTCTGCAGACAGGCCTTTGTCTCCAATAGCGGGATCATTGATATGTTTTTGGTTTACCGATATTACTTTTCGAGCGGAACGAAAAAGTGTACTCAACTCTTTACTTAACACTTCTTTTTCATCAGCCATAACAATAGGTGTTGAAAAAGTGCTTATGCTTATGACTAAGAAAATAAACAACAAAATTTGCTTAAATGACTTCATGATGAAGTGTCCTATAAAGAAAGTCTCTCTAATAGAATATGTCATATATCCATGCCGTCAAAACCCTGCATTGAAGTTATATGCTTATAATAAAATTACTGGAATTACAAATAAAAATAAACATCTAGAAAATCAGTAGGATAGTTTTCGTTTTTTATACTATTTTTTATTTTATTTCCATTTAAGAATAAATTAGTCTAAAAACAGACATTTTTTAGACTAAAATAATCGTAACAACAACAGAATACCGCACAGTACCTCCATAAAGGTATCAACAAGACGACACTGTACGTTCAATCTCAACCTCTATATTTTCAAAATATTCTTTATTAGCAAGATTACCAACAGCAGGTTCTTCTAAATATTCCGCTACCTGCCGTAACCATTGATGCGTCACTTTAAGCACGTCAAATGCAGCAGAAAAATCAGGAACGTCTTTGTAATCAAAATACGGTGTAAGGTGAAATGTAACCTGATTTCTAAATGCGGTCATTGCTTTACGATAATCCGTCCACTCCTGGCAATCAAATCCCGTTGCTTCATACACCAACTCTCGAAAAGTTTTTTGTTCTAAGGTCACCTGCTTCCAGAATCGATCATTACTGTCTGAACCAAATAACTTGCACCAATTGATGGTGAATGATCCCATCAACGCAGCTCTAGAATGCAACCAAAAAACCGGCACATCGACACTGGAGTCACTGCCCCATTTTTTTACCAACGTGTTATATGCGATCAAACAATCACTCGCCGTATACAAGCATTCTTGTTCCAATAATGCTTTGTGTAATGAACTAGGCAATATAGGCGAGGATAATACGAGCTCTTGTTTTGATACTTTCGACAATGACTGCTCCACCGACAATGACTCCAATAAACGAGTTTAACAAATCTAATGAAAGTATAGCCCGATAACAATCAACCGAACCCTACTCATATCAACACCTTCGTACAGCACCCCTTGAGATTACATGTATTTGCAACTCCAACAAATACATGTAATTATAGATATATGACCATTCACCAATATAAATGCCACTGTAAATCACTATGCCCATCGAATGCCGCCAATTAAGCCCTAAAAACGTTACTATCGATATTTTACGTATCGCAGGGGCAACACCACTCCCCAACCAAGTTTTACTGGAGGTTGGGCAGATATTCGGTTTTAGTGCCAATGCTATGCGTGTGGCTATTAACCGATTAATGAACCGCGGCATATTGGATAAAATAGACACATCCCATTACCGATTAAGCACCTCATCTGACCCTATCAGTGAATTTGTTGGCAATTGGCGCAATGCAGAAGCTCGCATCAAGCCCTGGCAAAGTGATCAGTGGTTGCTTTGCCATCTACCAAAAAGCCCAGATCGTTCTATACGTATGCGATCTATCAAAGCGCTATATTTACGAGGTTTTAGGCAAGGCCCCAACAATCTATGGATTCGTCCTGATAACTTAAGTGATAGCTTTAATGACCTTGAAAAGCACCTGAGACAACTTGGCCTGGAAGATCAGGCTGCGCTTATTGCTTCCCACAAATTAAGCACTACGCTAAGCCAGCAATGGCTAGCATTATGGGATGAACCAGAAAATACCCTAGCCTATAACCAACATTTCCCGGCCATGACTGAGGCGTTAATAATCAGCCAACGCCAGTTAGCCGAAATGCCAACAAAAGATGCCATGACGGAAAGTTTTCGCTTAGGTAGTAATACAATCCATATGCTCACCAAAGATCCGCTATTACCCGAGCAACTATGCGATACCAAAAACCGCGCATTACTCTGCAATACTATGCGGGCATATGACGATGCGGGTAGAAAAATATGGCAACAACATATTGAAGCGCTATTTCAACAATAATTTCAAAAGAACAATTTCATAACAAAAATTTCAAAATAGTAAGTCAAAACCGCACTCAATCGAAAAGAGATTAAAAGAGGCTACAAGATGGATATAAAAAACCTATTCACTCCCGATGAAATTGCATTTTTTACTAAAAAAAGTGATATTGCTGGTTTTCAAATCGTTGCCTTTAACTGGTTATTAATTGCTGTTGCATTCGCCATCGCAGGCATATGGCCATCACCATTAACTATATTGATTAGCATAATGTTATTAGCAGGAAGGCAGCTTGGATTAAGCATTTTAATGCACGAGTGTGGGCACCGTTGTTTGTTCAAGGATAAAGCGCTCAATGAGAATATCGGTCGCTGGTTAACCTCTGCACCGCTTTTTTTAGACATGAACAGTTACGCGAAAGGACATTTAGTTCACCACCGAAAAGCCGGTACTAAAGAAGACCCCGATTTAGGAAATTATCAAAACTACCCCATTTCTCGCGCTAGCTTAGAACGAAAATTTTGGCGCGATATCACAGGGCAAACCGCCTTCCGATTAATCACTGCCGCCCGCAAAAACAAAGGCAATGTGATGAACTCACCCAATAGAGACCCTGAGACGGTGACGTCAAGAGCCAACACTACGTTACAAGATGGCCTTATTGTTAACGCCGCATTGCTTGTTGCTTTAACCCTTTTTGGTGCTCCTTGGTTATATCTACTGTGGGTTATTGCGTATTTAACTTTTTACATGTTATTCCTTCGTATTCGCCAAATAGGTGAACATGCTGCGGTGCCCGATCTTTTTGATAGTGACCCCCGCCTAAATACCCGCACAACCTATGCAAATATAATTGAACGCTTACTCTTTGCCCCTAACCGCGTCAATTTTCATCTTGAGCATCATATATTGGCATCCGTACCGATTTACCATCTAAAAGCATTCCATAATAGTTTACGTAATAAGGGTGCTTATCAAAGTACTGATATTGCACCTAGTTACATGGCGGTATTAAAACATGTCACTACGTAGCAGGGTTTAACGCTCAACCTTTAACTTTCAACTTTCAACTTTCAACTTTTAACATTCAGCATTAATACCGCTTGTTTACTGGAAATACTTATGACTCCTGTTGTTAACACTGATGAACTTCAATCCTTTCTTAAATCTGTTTTTCCTAAAATACCGTCTAACATCACGAAAATCGGCCCTGGTTATTTGACCATGGAACAAATAACCAAACCTCACGATATTCGCCCAGGCGGCACCATTTCTGGCCCGACAATGATGGCCCTAGTCGATACCGCCATGTACGCCGTTATATTAGGCCACATTGGCATCGTGGCATTAGCAGTGACCACTAATTTAAATATTAACTTCTTACGAAAGCCAGAACCCGGCACACTAAGAGCCAAAGCTAACCTATTAAAGTTGGGTAAACAGCTCGCGGTTGGTGAAGTCACGATCACTTGTAACGATGATCCGCGCCCCGTTGCTCATGCCACCTGCACCTATTCTATCCCCCCACAGAAATAGTCCTTTTGAACCATGTATCCAGAGCCATAACCCTTTATAATTCGTGCTAATTATAATTTGATGTTTAGTAGCCATAAGAAGAGTATTGTTATGAGTTCTGGTAACTGGAAATTGGAAAAAGAAGGCAAAGGAGTCGCGGCTTATACCCGTGAAGTTGCCGGTTCAGACTTTCGTGAGTTTAAAGTTGAAGCTACCATTGAAACCACGGTAGATGCGTTAATCGCTATGCAACGAGACGTTAAAAGCCACCCAAAATGGATTGATAGTGTAAAGACAGCAGAATTGATTAAAGAAGATGCTGATAATTATTACACCCACACTGTGGCTAATGCACCTTGGCCAGTAAAAAACCGTGACTCTGCCGTTCGAAACTGCATTTCACGTAATGATGATAGCTCTGCAACCATCGAATTTTATTCCGACAATAGCTTAGCTCCTACTAAAAAGGGCTGTGAGCGAGTTGGAGCCGTGAAAGGTTCTTGGCAATTCAACCCAGCAGAGAACGGCAAGGTTGACATTATATATAGCGCTCACATCGATCCTGGTGGCAACATTCCAGCATGGTTATCTAACAAGTTTTCCATTGATGTGCCTTTTAACACGATTCAATCATTGGTTGGGCTTGTTAAAAAATACAATTAAGAAATGCAGCTAAGAGTATAGCTAACATCCACATCGGACTAACAAAATCCCAAGTAACATTCGTTACTTGGGATTTTTTATACCCAACAGGAATAAGACAACAAACATTTCCCCATCTACACTTTCACAATACCTCTATTCAACTCCATGGATTGACTATATTGTGAAAAAACAGAACCCCTCAAACACCCCAAAAACAGTAGACCTAAACAAGCGCAAAACCTTAGGAGGCATAGCATCCCTAGGGGCTGGTGCCGGTTTATCCATAAAAGCACCTTATGTTTTTGCTCGCACAAAAACAAAATTGCGCGTCTTGGGAACCCATGTAACCTTACAAGAAGAGTTACGGCAACGAGCAATGGAAGACCTAGGTATTGAGATAGAATACGAAGCCAAAGGAAGCGCCGCCGTTTTACAAAAAGCCTCAATGCAGCCAGGCTCTTTTGATCTTTACGAACAGTGGTCGAACAGTATGAGGGTTTTGTGGGGATCTGGAGCCATACAACCCATTGAAAAAAAACGTATACATAATTGGGGAGAAATCAACGCCTTAACCCAAACAGGTCAGCTTACAGCAAACGCTAAAATTGGAGCCGGAGATGCGCCATACAAATTACTTCACATACAAGATGATGGACAACTAGGCAAAAATCACTCCGATACCGTCAGCTTTTTACCTTATGTTCATAACGTCGATTCTTTTGGATACAACACAAAAATAATTCCAAAAGGCAAACCTTACGAAACAGAAAGCTGGGGCTGGTTACTCAACAAAGAGTACTCAGGAAAAGTAGCCATCGTCAACGCACCGACTATTGGTTTGTTTGACCTCGCACTTTCAGCCCAAGCGAATGGCCTTACAACCTTTAACGATATAGGGCAACTTACAAAAAATGAATTGGACGCCTTATTCAAAATTCTTATTGATTTGAAAAAAAGCGGGCACTTTAGCGGGTTCTGGACATCGGTGCCTGAATCCGTCGAATTTATGGCATCAAACCGTGTAATCATTGAAAGTATGTTCTCACCTGCTGTGTCTGCCCTCAACGGGCAAAACATACCCGTCGCCTATGCGGCCCCTAAAGAGGGCTATCGAGGATGGCACGGGGTAATGTGCCTATCATCAGAAACCCAGGGAAAGGAGAAGGACGCTGCTTATGACTATATGAATTGGTGGCTTTCAGGGTGGCCAGGAGCATTCATTGCACGTCAAGGGTATTATATATCCAACCCTCAACGGTCTGAAAAGTATCTCGATAGTGCCGAATGGGATTATTGGTACCAAGGAAAACCCGCAACAAAAGCACTAAAAGGTACAGATGGCAATATTTCTGTTCAACAAGGCGACATCCGACGAGGTGGTAGTTACACCACGCGACTAAGCAACGTTGCCGTATGGAATACTGTTATGAATACATATGATTACAGCTTACAAAAGTGGTACGAATTTATCAGCGCATAATACTGAATAAGGCCACTTATGTTTCGCACATTACAAACTCAAATCATAATTACTCTCTCATTTCTTGTTATGATTTGGGTTTTTCAAATATTCCTATCTTACTCGCACCAAGAATTACTCGCAAAAAACCAGCAATTAGCTCAATCTTCTGCCTCTGAATTGGATTTAATTAACAAGCTTGAACGAGATGTCATCGATCTACAACGACATGTGCTCATCTACAAGAATACTGAAACAAGCTCCTCTGTCGATCACTTTAATCACATCATAATCAGTATTGACGAGAAGCTTGAAAAACTTAGATCCTTCAATGATAGCAATAATGAAACACTAAGTTACATTGAAAGAATGAGCAACCATCTCAGCGATTACAACGGTAATTTTGAAAGTGTCATTCAAGGCAAAGAAAGCAGAGATACCGTATTCAAAAAGCTGATCAATGATTCATTTAAAAACACATTATCCCAAATTAAGAACAACTCAATTCTACAAAATAAAACCGATAAAACCACAATTTCAGAAATCAACTTATTAATAAAATCTTCAAAAATTAGTTTATTACAGTATTCTATATCACCGCATTACGAACATATAGAAAGTTTCAATACACATATATCTGAAGCCCTCAAAATCACCGAGAAAAACCCTTTATTTAAAGAAACAAACAACAGAATATTAGTCATAAAAAAAGAATTTTACAAACTCACACATAAAACCCGTGGATACGTGTTTTTAATCAATGTAGTCATGACAGGGTCAGCTAATGAGATACTATATCTAACTCAAGAAATCGCAGAAAAAGTTGATCAGAAAAAAACAGCCATCAATAAAAATACGTTAGAAACTGCAAATAAAATTCAAACACAAAATAACGCGGTATCTATACTTAGTCTCGCGCTAATACTAGCCTGTGCAATAATTTTGATCTACAGAATCATCATTCCTATTCGAAGAATAACGGATATCTTCAAGAAACTTTCCAAAGGGGAAGATATCAATGAAATACCCGGAACAAAAAGAAAAGATGAAATAGGAAACCTGGCTATATCAGCCAATATATTTCACGAAAAAAACACTCAAACGTCAGAGCTATTAGAAAAAACTCAAAAAATGAATGACAGCTTAGAAAAGCTAACGATTGAAGCTCAACAGGCAAGCCTCGCAAAAGGGGATTTCCTGGCCAGCATGAGCCATGAGATACGTACACCGATGAATGGTGTCATGGGCATGCTTGGCTTACTTATAAGAACGGCATTGACAGAGAAGCAGAAAAACTACACAAACATGGCAAAATCAAGTGCAGAAGCATTGTTAACTGTCATCAACGATATATTAGATTTCTCAAAAATTGAAGCTGGAAAATTGGACTTAGAACTTCTTGATTTCAATATATTAAATCAACTCTCTGAATTCATAGCGATCAATGCATATGTTGCACAAGAAAAAAATATAGAACTTATCCTAGATCCCTCTCAAATCACCACCGCTGATGTTAAGGGGGATCCTGGAAGAATACGTCAAATACTAAACAACCTCGTGGGGAACGCCATAAAATTTACCCGCGAAGGAGAAATTATTATCAAAGCGTCATTAACAGAGAATGTTAATGACCTTCTATTAACGGTTTCTGTTATCGACTCTGGAATAGGTATACCGGATGATAAGTTACCCACACTCTTTGATTCATTTACCCAAGCTGACACTTCAACCACTAGGGAGTTTGGTGGCACTGGATTAGGGTTAGCTATCACTAAGCAGTTATGTGAATTAATGAATGGATCAATAACGGCAACCAGCACACTAGGTAAAGGTAGCAACTTCACATTTTCACTTACCCTAGGAAAAGGCAACAATACGCAATCAAGTATCCCCAAAGTTAGTTTAGTTAATACTCCTATATTGATAGTTGATGACAACGCCATCAACAGAGAAGTGTTACGTGGGCAATTACAACTTTGGGGGGCGACGGTAACCGAAGCAACATGTGCACCTGAGGCTATTAAACTGCTAGAAAAGAACCCCAAGAAATTTACTATCGCCATTATAGATATGCACATGCCAAAAATGAATGGTGCTGAATTAGGGAAAGTTATTCGTCAAAACCCAGAAAACAACCATATCCACCTTATTATGATGACATCTGTAAGTGAAAGGGGTGATGCAAAATACTTCTCCGAATTGGGTTTTGATGCGTACTTTCCAAAACCTGCTACGCCAAAGGATTTACGTGATGCATTAATGATCTCCCTCGACAATGGAACAGCCCTACTACATGCAAAACCGCTTGTAACACACCATTACCTCAAAGACCTTAAGAAAACAGAACCCTCAAAAACACGAATCCTACTTGTTGATGACAATAGAATTAATCTTGAAGTTGCTCTCGGCATACTTGAGGATATGGGCTACAACGCTGACACAGCAAACGATGGGGAAGAAGCAATTACAGCACTTTGCAACGCCCCTACCGACGCCCCCTATCAAATAGTGTTAATGGATTGCCAAATGCCTATATTAGACGGCTACAGCGCCAGTAAAAAAATACGGAGCGGAGAGATAGCAGACATCAACAAGGACGTCCCAATCATCGCAATGACAGCTAATGCAATGCAAGGAGATAAAGACAAATGCCTTGCCGCAGGAATGAGTGATTATTTGGCAAAGCCTGTAACAATAGAAGATTTAGAAGAAAAAATTGAATACTGGTTAAAGCAAACGCCGGAGCAACACAAAACATCAAATGGCGATGACAAAAACGAGAAGAAAAACGAGAGCAATGATGCAACCAATGATAACGTATCACCCACTAACGAATACATCTGGAATAAATCCGACGCCCTACAGAGGTTCCGTCACAATGAAACGCGTTTAAATAGAATTATGGCGCTATTCCGATCTGAATCGATTAAAGATATTGATATCATTCGATCTTGCAGTGAACCCGCTGACGTTATACTACTGAATAATGCAATCCACTCTCTCAAAGGAGCAGCAGGAAACATTGGCGCCCAGCAACTGTTGGATTTATGCAAAAATCTCGAGGGGGCAATCAAAACGGAAAACACCTCGGCAATAAAAGCCATTCAGCAACAACTACTAGAAGCATATGAAGCACTATTACTCGAATTACCTCTTCCCACCTTTGATTAAAAAATCGTCAGATAACTAAATTCAAACAAGAACGCGGTAATATCTGTTTTGGCATCATAGCCGCTGTAAGGGGTGTAGATAATATCCTTCGGATCCCGGCTATTTAAATTAGTACTGCTTTCACTGGGAATATTCACGCTAGACCGTAGCATTCCCATTCCCGCATCAATCACCGAATCTTTATCCCACTGATAAGAAAAACCTAACCCCACCAAAAAGGCAGCACCAAAGGGAGCTAATAAATCGGCTTTATCTTCAGGAATTGCGCTGGGGCGATCTTCGTAGCCTGCACGTAGCGCCAGACGATCATCCCATTGATATTCAAACCCTACCGCCCAACTCCAAGTGCTCTCATAACCGCGCGGAAAACTGATACTATTTGCGGTTACCTGCTCTGGAGCAATAAAGGTGAGTATCGGCAGAAAATCAACAGGGGAATCGAATTCAATTTTAAATTCTTCCCATGCAGCAGTATCAGTCCATTTAATATCAATATTGGTTTTAAATCGGGGCGTTAACTGGACACTAATTCCTGTTGAAAAGTGTGCGGGGATCGTAAAGTCCAATGTCGCTTTACCTTCATTAACTGCAACACCTTTAGGAATCGGCAACCCCGCGCCGCTTAAAGCCCCCACCAACGTACCCTCATCATTCAAACCCTGAAAAAAATCTATCCATTTCTGCTCATAGGTAAACTCAAAGTCACCCGACAATTGTGTTTTTGCTTCACTTTGGTAAACCGCTCCCCAGGTAAACCAATCAACGGGTTCCCATAGAAATCCAATATTGATCGACGGATTAAACCCCTGCTCTACTTCTAAGGTCAAATTCCCAATGGTATCAAATGGGCCAATACCACCTTCGCACAAATTTACCGCAATGTTATTAGCAAGACTCTCATTATCTTGGCCACAACTTGATGACAACCCTTCAACAGCACCCAACAATAAGTGAGGTAATCGCATATCCAAATCCATACCTACCCCCGTATAACCAAAAATAATCCCCGCCCCCACAGAAAAGGTATCCGTCACCCTAACGCCTATAGAGGGCGTAAAATAAGCGAGGTGAGTAAAGCCCAGAGCATTACCTTCATAGCGAGCGTTACTACCCTCCTCTCGAGTAAAACCAACAATCATCGGGGCGTATACGGCATCGGCAAAGGTCATGGTATTATCAGGTGTCGAGATAGAAAAACCCCCAAGCGGAGCTAATAAAAGCGGCAATTCCGTTAACCCAAAAAATGGTAACATCACAGAAACAGTACCTGCAACAGCATCCCCCTCCTCGATGGTTTCCTCATAAATAAACGGCTTGTTTGGATCGTTATCGATATGAGCATCTAATATGTCGTTAAGTGCCTGTGACCGCGTTAGCTCACTAGTGATAGTAAATTGCCCCGCCACAACCTTAAGGTTTACCCTTTGCCCTTTTAGACGTGTTAATCCAGCAGGGTTATAGTGAATTGCATCAATACCAGGAGGGTCAGCAGTTACCGCATTAGCCAACGCAAGTGCTTTGGCATTACCAATGGTAAGGTTCTGGGCAAGTTGCCCATAGGAGGTCACCGACAACATCAGGCCAACAACAATTAACATCCATCTAATTAGGCTTATCATTATCCCTTCCTTCATTTATGCCTACGTAGAGTATTATTTGTTAGGCGTTTCTCTTACTGAGACTGATCTACTGTCCGTAATATCAAGGCGTAACGACTTAATACAGATCAAGGTAATCATTTTGGATCTCAATATAAAACAGACGTTTGATTTGATAAAGCCATAAAATGAACTAATTAGTCTATACAGACTAGAAACCTAGAAAACGAGGAAAACGAGGAAAACAGGAAAAGCAGAACAACAATTAGGAAGGCATGTTAACTAAATTAGGCTCCTTGCTTGCAAGCACTTATTTAGCACTTACTAGCAAAAACAGAGCTACCTGCCAGAATAAGGTTAAGTTGAAGCGCTAACTTTTGTTCAAACTGTTTTTTATCTTTTTTAGACAGGTGTAACGCTTCAATACCACCCTGAAATACCAAGTTGATCATCATCTCGGCTATAACAGGGTAATGTTCTGGTAAAGCTACCGTTTGCACATCACTGGTCAAATCCATCGCAAGATCATCGACAAAACGCTGCTTTTCCTTAAAAATTGCAGCTCGAAACGCTTTAGGCCCCCCGGTAAGGTCACCCATTAACAATTGAAATAACTCGGGGTTTTCATCCAAGAACAACATAAAGGTTTCGATGGATGTAGCGACCATACTCCCTTCCATCCGCACTCTGGAACGAGCTTGACGCATCATATGGCGAAGCTTCATTCCCACTTGATCAACAAGTGTTAACCCCAACTCGTCCATGTCGCTGAAATAACGATAAAACGTCGCGGGGGCAACTCCGGCTTCTCGTGTAACCTCGCGTAAACTAAGCGCATGCAAGCCTTTCGTCGTACTCAGCGTTAATGCTGCGTGAAGAATGGACTGTCGCGTTTTCTCGCGCTGTTCAGAGCGTGTAGCCATTTAATGAATCGCCGTTAGCCAAAAAGAACCTATTCTAGCAATAAATCGTCCCAATGGCTGTTTATTACGTTAGCTAAACCTACAGCTCTTGAGTAGGTTGCTGATGCCTAAGTTCACCGACAATTGCAGTAACGATAAGTAATCCAATAATAAAAGTGATATTCATAAGGCCTTCCTCGTGTATTTGCTGTTGTTAAAGGTTGTTTTAGGGTGATTTACAGATCGTTTACTACTTATTAATAGTAACTTTCATTTCACAAGTTACAAACTACAGGAGTGACTTGCCTTTTGCAAGTCGCAATGAGACACTAAGTACAGAATTTACCGCCAAAGGCCGCTTTTTATGATCAACATATTTGAATACCGCTCTGACTGTCCTCTCGCAAAGACATTGGAAGTCATTGGTGACCGATGGTCGTTGATCATAATTAGAGATCTTGCATTAGGTGCCAAAACCTACAGCGAGCTAGAAAACAACCCTGAAAAAATAACCACCAACATATTGGCGAACCGCCTCAAAAAGCTCACCACTTACTCCATTGTTGAGAAAACCCTGTACCAAGAGCGCCCCAAGCGCTACACCTATGGACTAACCCATAAAGGTAAATGCCTAATTCCAGTATTATTAGAACTAGTAAAGTGGGGTGAAGAACATATTGATAACGAATGCCAACACCCTGTAGAAGAAAATCAATCCGCCCAAGGCTGATCGCTGCTACCATGGCATCCAAAAAATCAACTCTAACAAACAGGCTTCAAGCAACAAAAGTAACCTACAACATTCCAGAACAAAGTGATGAGGTTATTTACGAGATTAAAAAGAGTCGCTTTATTACCCGTGTTGCCAATATTTCAAGCAAAGGAGACGCCAAGGCTTTTTTGGAACAAGCCAAACTCGACTACCCCGATGCTCGTCATCATTGTTGGGCATACCAGTTCGGCCCACCCCATTCACCTCATAGCGCAGCAATGTCCGATGATGGAGAACCCAGTGGCACAGCGGGAAAGCCTATTCTTAATGTGTTACAACACAAAGACATCGGCGATATAATGATTGTGGTTATTCGATATTTTGGCGGCATTAAGCTTGGTGCAGGTGGACTGGTTAGAGCTTATTCAAACGCAGCACAACAGGCGATTGAAAATCTGACCACAAAAAAAGAAGTCGCCACGGTACCCATCACCGTGAGATGCGACTTTAGTCAAGAACAAACCGTTCGGCACTGGTTAACAAAACAATTAACAGATCATATCAATGTGGAGTATCAGCATAATGTTATTATGCATATCCACCTTCCAATAGATCAGCTGGAAGCCTTTAAGCAAAAATGCATCCCATTAGGGATTACTATTACTAAGATGTTTGAAGATTCAGCGGTATAAAAATTAGAACACTTTAGCGTTAACATGGTGCAATTGAAACTTTTTACTCAATAACCACTCTCGTATCGCTATTGGCATCACCCTTTTTGATAAACGCATAAACCGACTACCATGCCCAATACCAATTTCTTTCGGTGATTTAGGGCTTCCCATCTGCTCAATAAGCTCATCGGCAAATATATCGGGAGTGGTTGGAGATTGTTTTGAAATTGTTGCACGCTTTTTAATGGCGTCAGCTACATCCGCATATAAAGAGTCTGGTGCCAGTACGCCCATCAATTGTTTTGATGCATTTTCGCTAAAAGAAGAAGATACCGCTCCGGGATAAACCGTCATTACATGAATACCTAAAGGCGCAAGCTCCATTCGCATCACTTCTGACAAACTATGAAAAGCCGCTTTTGATGCACAATACACTCCGGAAAACGGTGTACTGAATACACCGGCAGCACTGCCAATATTAACAATACTTGCCTGAGAACTTTTCATTAACAAGGGTGTTGCCGCTTGAACTAAATACAAGGGAGCAAAAACATTTGTCTTAAACTGACGTTCAACCTTATCTGCTGATATCTCTAATAACGGCCCCATTTCACCGTAACCAGCATTATTAATAAGGCAATCCAGCTTACCTTCTGCATAGGTGATTTTTTCAATAACACCGACCACTTGCTGTTTATCGTTAACATCCAGAGCAACGGGGACAATATTTTCATGTACAATTTCTTGAAGGCTATAGATATTTCTTGCACTGGCATAAACACGGTGCCCTTGCTTTGCAAGTTTAACGGCTAACGACCGACCAATACCACTAGAACAACCTGTAATCAAAAATATCTTATTAGCCATGCTAATCCTCCCTATCTAGTGACTTAGACAAAACAACCCCATCATCAAACAATGTCTTCATATAATGATGAGATTTTTCCAATGGCACGCATTTCATAATTTCAATGCGGTTGAATGTTTACTTACATTTTCAGTACCAACATATTATCACTAGTATTATGGAATTAGCGGCATGAGTGTCGAGAACCAACACTACTATTACAAAACAAAAAACATTGGTATTCTGAATATCATCAAGTAAAAGTTAACCGAAACAAGCAATTTATTGCGTAACCATCCTGTATAGGCAGCGGGTATAGGAATCCTGTATAAGCATGCGGCATGAACACATTGGATAAGTATGCTGTGTAACCAATTATTATGAAACGAGTAACTATTATGAACTTAACAAATAACGTTATACGCTTTACTGATCGCCCAGAAGGAAGGCCTACTGCTGAGACATTTGCATTTGACTCAGAAACAATCAGACCTTTACTCAATAATGAATTTTTGGTTAAAAACCTCTACCTTTCCATGGATCCAGCATTAGTCGGACGAATGAGAAAGGAAGATAACTATGCCGAGTCTGTTGAGCCTGGTGAGGTAATGCATGCTTACGCCATTGGCCAAGTTATTCAATCCAATAACAAAAAGGTGAAAGTGGGCGAGGTGCGATTTGGTCGGTTTGATATGCAAGAATATGCCATATCAAACGATACAGAAAATACCAAAGCAATTAACCTTGGATTAGCTGATCCAAGTTGGTATTTAAGCCTAGTTGGCATCACCGGTGCAACGGCATACTTTAGCTTGTTTGATATTGGACAACCCAAACGAGGCGAAACCATTGTTATTTCTGCAGGAGGAAGTTCCGTGGGAAGCACGGTTGCTCAAATGGCTAAAAAAGTCGGCTGCAGAACCGTTGCTATTGTCAGTACCGAAGAAAAAGCCAAACAGGTCATCGCCGACTGGGGCTACGATGCTGCTGTCTGTTATCGAGGAAAAAGCACTGAAGAGTTAGAAAAACAACTCGCCTTAGCCTGCCCCCGTGGTGTTGATATTTATTATGACAATACCAGTGGTGATATTTCTGAAGCATTGTTAGATTTATACAACGAGAACGCACGTATTGTTGTTGTCGGAAGATTAGGTATTAGCCACCTTCCAGATACACGACTAGATACTGGTCGCCGGGATAACAATGTGATTCTTTCTAAACGTATTAAGAAACAAGGGTTTGTATTGTTAGATTATCAATCGAAGATCATGGGTGCCGTTATTCAAATTGCAAAATGGATAAAACAAGGTGACCTGAAGATCAAAGAGGATATCCTTCACGGTATTGATAAAACACCTGAGGCTTTTTTTAGAATGTTAGACGGGAAAAATGATGGAAAACAACTGGTGAAACTTGCCGATGTGAATCACCAGTTAGATCCAAGTCCTCGTTGGTTAGGAGCACACTTGATATCGAAGCGTTTCCCCACGAGTATCCTCGCATTGATGATTAGCAGAACCCGCACTAGCATTTGATGATTTTAGCCCTCGCAAAGGTGTAATAGATTGTCGTTGAAAATGGGAAACACAATAATCAATAAAGGCGCGAACTTTTCCGGAAGCGCCTTGATTTGATGAATACACGGCATAAACATCTCGCAAAGGAAAATCAATACCTGATGGTACTTCGACAAGACGCCCACATTGGATATCATCCATTACCATGAAATCAGGTAAAAAACTACTACCAACACCCGCTAATACGGCATTACGAATAGCCGAAAGGTTGTTGAGTTTTAGCACGACTCCATCCAACTTTCGGTCTTGTAAATCAACAGAACGAGAAAAAGCCCGTATCACATTGGCATCATTTAATAACACTAGACCAGATTTTAAGGCCGTGTCCAAGTCTTTTACGTCCTTTTCTTTACAAAAACTGGGAGCCGCACACATGACCGTCCGATACCCGGTTAACCGACGGGCAAGCAAGCTGCTATCTTTAAGGCTTCCTTCTCGAATAGCAATATCAAAACCTCTTTTTACAATGTCTTCCGTCACCCCACTTAAGCTTAAATCAATAATAATATCTGGATATTTTTTTTGAAAACCAGATATTATCTCTATCAACTGCCTTTCACCAAAGGCTGGCGTGGATGTAATTTTAAGCGTACCTGTTGGTGTGTGCTGGAACTTTGTAATCTCAGATTCAATTTCTCGTCGCTGTTGAATCATAGCATTAGCTTTATCAAAACAATATTCTCCTGACTCCGTCAATGCCAGGGACCGAGTCGTTCGAGCAAAAAGCTGAACACCTAATTTTTTCTCCAAACGACCAATTTGTTTACTAACCGCAGAAGAGGTAAAACCAAGACGTTTAGCTGCAGATGAAAAACTGCCACATTCAGCAACAGTCACAAATACTTCGTAGTTATCCATCATAAATTACCTTTGTAGAATGTAGAAATAAGAGGACTATTCAAATCCAAACATTTTTTTATGCTTAGAACGGTTGATATATTTATTAATTTTAAACAAAAACATAATAAGGGCTGGTTCATAATCAACCAATCCCCGCTGAAAACTCTCACGTTGCTTACATTGCTGATACCACAACCCAAGATTGCTGTAACGTGACAATGGAAACCCCATAAGATCTAGGCGATGTATATTCACCATCCAAGCAATATCTGCCAAAGAAAATTCGTCACCTAAAAACCATGTTTGTTTGATTAAATAGGTATCAATTATTCGCAATACTTTATGCATTTCATCAATAGAACGTCTAACTTCATCAACGGTAAATTCATTGTTAGCAAATCGTCGTTTGAAAGCAACAAGCTCACTATTATTGTGATTATCAGAAAACTTCTTCAATGATCTTTTCACTAATAATCGTTGAGGTTTTGCCAAAAAGTAATGTGTTAGTAATTTAATCTGAGATTGTACCGAATCAGCAAGGGATATGATTTCATCCATCTCACTGTTACTACCAATACAGCTACCACTACCTTCTGGCTGCAGTCCTGGGGAAGGGTACATGCGATCAATATATCGAATAATATCTACAGATTCAGTCACAACACTTCCATCATGAACCAATACAGGAACAAGCCCCTTGGGGTTTATTGATTGAAACCAATCGGTAGAGTGCTCATTCAATAATAAGTTAACCGGGTGACTTTTCCAGTCCATCCCTTTCTCAATCAGACATATTCGAACACGTTGCGAGCAATTACTAAAATCAAAATGAAATAAATGTAATCCATTTTTAATATCATTTTTTATTCGTATTTGACCACGAGAAGATACTGTTTTAAACATCGATGTCTCCTGTTCTTGGATAAATAGATCGATAAATAGATCTATTGTGAAAGGGGTGGGCATTATACATACACGCTATATCTCACTTGCAATAGAATGCGACTTGGAATTTTTTCCCGATTTCTTTGTTGTTTTGGTAGATTTTGACTTTCGCTTATCACTGCCGTATTTTTTTTGATCCAGAGATATAGTCGTTAGACTTAACCTATCTTCCACATTACTTAACCATTGATGTACTGAAGAGCAATCTTCAAAGCAACTATCAATACCTAGCAATGAAAACGTCGACAAGCGTGTATAAAGAACAATATCCGCATAAGTAAATCGATTTCCAACAAGATATTCCTTACCTTTTAACGCCGTTTCCAAATGGGACATTTTTTCTGAAAAAACATCAAGACAACGCTGCTTATCAGCATCAACAACCGGTGTTTTATTTATGGCAGAGAAAAATAATGGACGGTATTCCTTTTTCATCCCCATATCAAATGCATGCCACATACGAATTTCAGCTTGTTCATAGCTATCACTGGAAAACAACAATGCCGAATCACTAGCGCTCAGGTATTCCGCCATAAACAACGAATCGTTAATTACAGTATCACCATGCAACAATAACGGTAACTCACCGGCAGGATTTAGCTCTTGATAAGGTTTCTTTGTATGCTCCATAGACGCCATATCGATTTCAATATGCGTGTACTCAATACCCAGTAACTTACAGACTAATACAATACGATCACTTACTGGTGACCCGGTGTACCCATAAAACATTAACGGTTCATTTTTAAGGAATTCTGGAACACCAAGGGGCGCTGATTTTGCAGGAATATGCTCACCACTTACATCGGGTGAAATGAGACTAACGTTAGAATTTCTAGGTGCTAATAAAGCCTCATCTATCCCCAATTTCTTTCTCAAAATTGGTCGCAATACCTTAACGATCAATTTATCCATTACGGATGCTGGAGATTGCTTATAGACAATACGGTTAATCAAATTAGTAAGCCCAATGTCATTTAGCTTAACCATGCTCTTTTCCGTACTAGAGTATGTAGTACGTATAGACCGGCGTTTACCCACACGTTCAATCCAAGCATACACGTTGGGATACGCGTAGTTATTAATATCAACACCCACCAAAGGTAACATTGTTATTCGTGGATATACGGATATATCAGCCAATGAAAACGCATTGTCGACCAGATATTTTTTATTTTCTAAGCTACGTTCAACTAAATCAATAAATTGAACTAACGTTTTACGATGCTGTTGCTTCTGCGTTTCATTCAGTACCTTTAAATCCCACACCCTACCTTGCCAAGCGAGATGCGCTGGATTATCCGTCGCTTTTGCAGAGATTGACAAAAACTCGTCACGTGTACAGGCAATGTGTTGTAGTGGGCCCATAGTGCTTGCATACATTAATGGGCGATAGGTATTTGCCATCGCCAACTCATAGCTTTCCCATTTTTTGGCAGCAATAACACCTTCACTAGTCTTTGGTGATAATTTAACTTTAGGGAAATTGTCTTCCAAATACGCAATAATTACTGACGACTCAAAAATCACCCGCCCCTTATGATTAATCGCAGGAACCAAGCCATTAGGGTTTATCCGCAAGTACTCAGGATTTTTTTGTTCCATTTTCGAAAGATCAATAACTTGCGTTTTATAGGGTATCCCCTTTTCCATCAAACAAATTTTTACCCGGCGAGCACACGGAGATGCTTCGTAGTCGTACAGAATTATTTCGTTTTTCATCTTCTACACCTATTCATTGTCGTCTAATCGCAGCCTAATCGCTGTCGCAATTACGCGGCGTTATATTCTCTTTGCTGAATCACATTAAGTGACGCCATATACTTTCGTAACGCCTCGCTCACTTTCTTACGATCTTCACAGACAACAATCATTTTGTCGGGACGTATTAACAGAACCTTTTTCCCGTCATCAAAAAGAGACTTATAATAATTATCAATATCGTAAATAGTCTCTTCATTGCACACTCCAGGACTATTTGACAGGGAATTGAATTTGTCACCCCCATTATATGCAGGATTTTTAATCACTCGAGATTCACCAGAGAAGGAGCAATAGTCGCCTAGCACATCCTTCGACAAATCAGTCAGGCAACTTTCACCATAACTTATTAACACAAATTTATTTGGCAAACAGTCATCGATCAAAACTGGTTCAATATTGGCCCCAGGTTTTTCTTTATATACTGGATTTTGTAATATTTCATACCCCAACATTAACGTTGTGATATCACTCGTACCACGCATGAGTGACCCAAACCCTAATGTACTGTTAGGTGTCTTTCTCAACGTTTTTTTAGTATCAGATCTAGAGATTTTGTTAAATCCACGAAACAAAGAATCCCTCATACCAGAAATCCATTTCTTTTGTGGCAAAATAAGAAATCCTAATGCTTTTGCGACATTAACAATAATCACCGCCTGAGGATGTCGTTCATCATGATAAGTATCTAGAAATTCATCATTCAGATCCCCGCGAAGCACACTCGCTATTTTCCAGCTCAGATTATAGGAATCCCTAAGCCCAGCCATTAAGCCTTGACCAGCAAAAGGAGGTGTTAAATGTGCTGCATCGCCTAGTAAAAACACATTGCCCACCCGAAACTTTTTCGCGATTCTGGAATGAAATGTATATATCGCTTTTCGAACAACATTCATTTCACCAGCATCACCCCAAGGGGCTAATAATTTCTTAATCGATTGGTCTGATGAAATTGACTCATGTGACTCGCCTTTTTTAACCACAAACTCCCAACGTCTTGTGCCATTCGGTGTTGGTAGCGTTACACCAGGCCTATCAGGGTCACACATGAAATAAATAAAATCACGATCATTGGTTTTTCCGGGAATATTTTTATTAAACGTGTGGACTTCAGGATCATTTTTAACATCAATGATAAACCAGTCTTGCGCGTAGGTCTGACCAGAGAATTCAACCCCCATCATCTTTCGTATATTACTACGACCACCATCACAGCCCATCACATAACGACAGGTAACGTTGCGATATTGATCACCACCGGTTACCAATCGACATTGCACCGAGCTGCCTCGATCTTCAATCTGCAAACATTCAGTACCCGTCCAAAAATCAACATTTTCATATCGACTTACCCCCTCGCGCATGCAGCGTTCAAGGTCTGGCTGATACAAGGTTCGAATTATGTTATATCCGTTCACCTTTTCACTGCAATCAACGCTAAAAAACGGGGTCATTTCTTCCGATCTAAACTGAACTTCACTCATGTCCAGCAGATTCTCTTCAAAACCTGTCATAAGACCCGCAGCATTAAGGATTCTAGAACCTTCGTTACACAGCCCAACCGCGCGTGGTATTTCTACAATTTCGTGTTCTTTGTCTACTAAAAGAACACGCACTCCAGCCTTCCCAAGCAAGTTCGCAGATAATGCACCCGCGGGCCCCGCACCAACAATTAGTACATCATAAATAATTTTTTCATCGTGACTCATTGCTTCCACCCACCCTTTATCTATTTAGACAACACGATTTTCTTGAGTACCAAGATCAATTACGCCGTCCAAGCTACGAATGGTGGTTCGCACAACGTCACCAGCGTTGAGGTATTCTCTTCTTCGGCTTTGGGTCTTGTTAAACAAATTCCACTTTACGGGTTCGGGTAATAGCGCACCGATCTTTTGAACCAATGGTGGCGGGATTCTCAACGCACAACCTGATGGTGTTCCGGTCATGATCAAATCCCCCACATGCATATCTGTTATTTGAGATAACTCTGTTAATGTTTCTGCAGGCTTAAATACCAAATTTTTGGTATTATCTTGCTGACGAACTTCATCATTTACCGTCAGTGTTAGTTCCAAATTATGGATATATCCAATCTCGTCTTCAGACAACAAACACAAAACAGGACCAACTGGGCAAAATGTACGATAGCTCTTTCCCTTAAAAAACTGCATCTGAGGAACCTGAACATCTCTCGCAGAAACATCATTACCAATAACAATACCCGCAATATATTTCGATAACATATTGTCGGTAATGGTTTCAGATTTAGAAATTTCCGTACCAATAATCAATCCCAGTTCAACTTCATAATCCAACAGGTTCACATGATCAGGTTTAATAATGTCATTATTTGCACCCGTTATGGATGCATCTGATTTGTTAAAAATCATGTTGAATTTTTTATGATCTGGGTTCATTCCCGAATCAATCATATGTTCGCGATAATTTGCGCCTTGACACAGCACCAAACACGGCTTAGTAACAGGAGACAAAATTGTGACGTCACTTAAACAGATATCAGATTTTTTGTCTTTATCATTAAGTAATGAAAATGCCTCTTCTTTACCATTATTAAGGAGTTCCCTAGTTGTTGCGTATGAACCTGTCAAAGGATAAACAACGTTGTTTTCCAATACGCCCCATGCAACTGCGTCACTTTCAGTCTTCTTAAATCGAACAACATTACAAACCATAATATCTACTCCAGAAAATTTATTTGTGTTAATCAAATACGCGTCTAAATCGCTTTCATCATTTTCAGCAACTTACCTAAGGTGAGGTCATCCTTAGTAGGCAGACGTTTAAAGACACTTTTAACCGTCTCCCAACGACGATTTAATCCTTTAAATTCATTCGTCATCTTTGGCCCCCATTGGTGCTGAGCTGTTCCACTAAACAGGTGATACCCTGCTTGCTTTGTGTCTGAAAACAAATCACCGTCAGCATAGTGCTCAAACATGTCACCAAAAGGGTCGCGCCAATAGTCAAACACCTGGCTTCCCAATACATGGCGGCCAATGCCCCAACCGTGCTTATACTTTAAATCAGAGTCTCGATGGCTCATCCATTCCTTAGCAATCGCAATCTCTTCAAACGTATCCATCTCAAACGCCGAGTGCGAGTGGCCAAGTTCAGGGGCAACAGCAAAACCGAGGGTGTGGTGATCACTTGGCACATCCCCTTTATCACAACGCATAAAAGCAACAATTGGCATATCGTCACCTGGCAACATTTGAAAGTCTGACACAATCATGCCAAATGTATCTTGATACCAGTGAACCGTCTTTTTGAAGTTCTCCACACTGTATAAACTGTGCCCTAACTTTTGCACGGTTAACGGTGAGATCGTGTTTCGCATCGGCTCATTAACACGAAGTTTTTCACCAGCGTTATTCCACTGAGCGGCAATTACCTCTTTGTTGATATCAATAAGAGGTGTGAAATTACAATTCACTTCTACTGTTAACCCATTGGGATCAATCAACGTTACATACTTGCCACCCATTGGTTCTGGATGTGTCTTAATTGGCTGGCCATATTCTTTCCCTAAGATCTCTACATTGGCTTCACTGGCTTTTAACCCAATGGTCGCAACTTCTTGCGGCCCCTTCTTAATAACAATGATGTGATGCTCTGTCGTAAGACCTCGCAAATATATCGTCTCGTCTTCTCGCTTATCCAGCAGCAACCCATAATCAACAAAGAATTTGGCCGCCTTTTCAATATCCGGTCGAAACAACACCATATACGCCAACCCTTCTATTTTAATTAGGGGACTGGTAGATCGCTCCCTTACCTGGCATTGGTTTTTAAGGTCGTGATGTTGCTTTTCTATTTGTCGTTCCGTCATCGCTACTGTCATGTAAGCCACCTCTGTATTGAATGATGCAGTTGATGTAAAACAGCATAACTGAATAATATTCATAATAGAAGACTATTCATAGATGGAATCTGCTTCTTTATTGAGCTATTCTTAGTAAAAAGGTTATAAGGGCATCAATAGGAGCTCCTCGTGAACAGTGCTGAAGCAGTAAAAAAACCCAACAGAACATCAAGAAAGAAACAACAAACGAAAGATAAGCTTTTGAAAGCAATACAAATTCTTGTATTGGAAAGAGGGCTAGGCAATATCTCGATCAACGATATAACCGAACAAGCCGATGTAGGCTTAGGCACTTTTTACAATTATTTTGATTCCAAAGAGGCACTAATAGATGCTACAGGGGAGCTACTTCTTGCCCGTTATCACCAAGACGTCGACGATATCACCGAAGGGTTAGAAGACTCTGCAGAAATAATGGCGGCCTCCATCATCTATACATTAAACAAAGCGGCAGATAGTTCAGATTGGGGGAAATTTATTTTTGAATCTGGTGTTCCCATTGATAGTTACGCATTTAATATGCGTATTCGAGGTATGAGAGATATCCGCAATGGTTTGGAGTCTAAACGTTTTACCACCGATGAACCTGAAATTGTCATCAGTATGTTCACCGGTTTTTCACTCGCAATTTCTGGCGACGTCTACTTCGGCATGCTGCCTAAAAGCGCGATTGCCATAGCAACAGCAAAAATTCTTACACTGTTAGGGATCAGTGAGGAAGAAGCCAAAGTTATTACTCACAAAAAATACAGAGAAATACCGCTTACTCAGTTGCCCGTTTCGTTATTTGATTTAAGGGCAAACCAAATATAGAGGGTTCTTGTTTTGGGGCTAACTAAAATTCGCTACGATAACTCATTTCTAACATGACCATCGTCAATTCCGTATGCACATCTAAACCTGCATACGGGTTATAGATAATATTATCCTGCCGATTATCATTACCGTTGGTACTGCTTCCCGTTGGTATATCTTGCACACTTTTACCATACCCTAAGGCAACATCAAATACCGATGTCGCGTCCATTTTATAGCTAAAACCAACGCTATATAATGTCATATCACCAAACGGAGTCATAAAATCTCGCTTGTCCTCTGGTATACCCGACCGTCTCGGCTCATAACCAAATCGCAGCGCTAACGTATCGGAATAATCGTATTCAACACCAAGCCCCCAGTTCCACGTATCTTCGTAACCTGCGGGAAAAACAATTTCATTAGCGCTAATACCTTCAATAAAGGTTCCAATTAACGCAAGCATTTCATCATCTTCCTCCATTGTCACCGTGTTGGTTTCTATGATCGACGTTTCTGTCCACTTCACATCAAAATTCACTTTTACATCAGGAAGCAATCGAACACTAATGCCAGTAGAAATATGCTGCGCCAGCAACATTTCTTGTGTTGCTTTGTACTCAAGTGTACGGGAGTCCATTTCAACCCCAAATTCTCCCAACGCTTCTACCACACGCCACACCTCGTCACTAAATGTCAGCCGCAAATCCCCCTCTAACTCATCTGAAGCAGAACTTTGCCACACCAGCCCCCACGTTAACCATGGTGTTACATCCCACAAAAAACCCACATTCATTGTTAACGATAAAGGCTTCTCAAACTCCCCCTCCATTCGAATGAGTGTAGTGAATGTATTAAATTCTTCATCACACACATCCCCGAACGTGTCACTACCTGTTCCACAAACACCATTAAGCCCTGAAGCAAGGCTAGTTATCGTACTATTAGAGAGTCGAAAATCTAAATCTAACGCCATACCCACATAAGAAAACCCAACAGACACTCCTACCGAGAAATTATCGGTAACCTTGAGCCCAATGGACGGCGAAAAATACGTTAACCGAGTCGCCGCCATTTTACGACCTGCATGACGTCCCGGATCATCATCTTCACGAACCATACCCATTGCAAATGGCATATACACCGCTGTTGCAAACGTCATATTGGAATCTTTCGAGCTAACCGATGCTCCACCCAAGATACCACCCGCAACCGGCAACTCGGTAAAACCATAAAACGGTAAATATGCAGCAGCACTGGATACCTCACTCTTAGTATTTGCAACTGGATCGTAAATACCCATTTCTTCCTGAAAAGCGTCGAACTCTTTGTTAGAGCGAAACTCTCCAATAATACTGACATCAGCAATAAGTAATTTAGTTTCCTGAAGACGCCCCTTTAATCGAGTAAGACCTGCAGGGTTAAAATGAATGGAATCAATACCAGGAGGATCTGCAGTTACCGCATGACCTAATGCAAGGGCCTTAGGGTTGCCAATAGAAAGGTTTTGAGCCAGCTCTGCAGACACCTGCTGACTAAAGAACAGACCAAGAGAAAGCAATACCATTCCGCGCGAAACACAAGAAATAACTCCTCCGCTAACATATTGCATACCAAGCCTCTCTTGTTCTTATTTTAAAACTGAATATTCCTCATAATAGAATGACATTCATCAAGAAAACAAGAGTTGTTTATTTATTCCACAGCGCTTCGTGCCAAAAATCCGTGTAAAACACCAACTAAAAACCTTTAACCCACTGTATTTAAATGACTTTATAACCCTATAACAAAACCAAAATAGACTTTGGAAATTCTCTCCAATCTTTGATTCCTGTAAAGCATGTATTCAATCGCCAAACGCGCTACCATGGCTTATGTACGTACGTGCATATATACATTCATGCTTATGTACATTCATGCATAGTTTCTATAATAAAGTCTTCACACGCCCCAAGCAGGAGATAACCATGAGCGAGAAACGCTTCCAATCTTTCCAAGAGTTTTACCCCTATTACCTTAAAGAACACAGCAACCCTACTTGTCGCAACCTGCATTACATAGGTTCATTGCTGGTGTTAAGTGTTCTGTTCTGGGCCATCGTTACTGGTGTTTGGAGTTTGCTATTTACACTCCCTATTATCGGCTATGGGTTTGCCTGGATAGGCCACTTTGGCTTCGAGCATAATAAACCCGCAACATTTCAACATCCGTTCTACAGCCTAATGGGTGACTGGGTGATGTTAAAAGATTTCTTAACAGGCAATATTGACCAAAAATTACAAGATGCCCAATCTGCTCATTAAGTACTAACGAGCGACTGTGATTAACACACCGGCATACAGAATAGGACACTCGTACAAAACCTGCCCTCTACTGTCATTGTCCGACTGCACTTGAGATTGCTATTCTGAATCTATCGAACATCACATCCATTGAAGCACCTCAAACAACAGCGCAGGCAACATTATGAAAATTACGCTAAACGAAGAGTGGTCTGAATTACTCGAGCAATACAAAGATGATCATCAAGATAGCCGTAACCAACTTTGTCACAGCATCGGTATCCCAATGATTGCGGCGTCCCTACCGCTTGGCGCAACAGTTGTTGGTTTACCTTTAGCAATTCCTTTGTTTGGTGTTGGCTGGGGGTTTCAATTTGCGGGTCATTTATTCGAAGGTAAAAAGCCATCTTTTGTTGATGACAAGCGCCAACTGCTTGTAGGGGCAGCTTGGTGGACGCAGAAGATTGGTTTAAATCTTGTTGAAAGCGCTGACTAATGCGCTTTCAACCCTGCACCGACCAAGCTATAGGTTATCGAATATTAGAAAATTTCTTTTAATCTTTTTTATCAATAGTTATTTCAAGCGTTTTGGTATTACCTGCAAACCATTTCTGTACATACAGTGAACCTACGATAGGTGGCTGTCCTTCATCGGGTATTTCTTTGTAACGTACACTGTTTTTAGTTTCTTTTTCGATTTCAAATTTAATGACTGTTTTAGACATGCTAATCCTTGGTGGCCTCATTGTTTTTATTCTACTATAAGCGCCAAACTATGAGCAACTGGGGTACGCTTTCATCAGTATCTTTGTCACCCAGTTTATTTTTCCAGTACTGATATTCAATCCCTAAGAATAGTTGATCAGGTGTACTGCCAATGACGTCACCAATATCAATACGAAGCTGTGGCTGCGCTAGAATCCAGCTTTCACGTTCACCTATTTTGGTACCCGATATTTCTTGGTCTGCCCCTGCTATATATTCAACATGCCCTTGTATGCTCCAGTTTGTATTGCCAATTCTGAAAGGGAAAGCCCAATTAAAATCAATCATATAGGCGCTATCTTCTCGAATCCCAAATTTATTGGAACCATCCTGGATGTATAAGGTTGTATCGATGTTAGCGAAGGCAAAACCGGGTAAATCCAAGGCTAGGCGTATACCAGGAAGGTAATACAACGTATCGACTTCTTGAGAAAAATTGAAACCTGCGATAATGCCCACATCCTTAATTGGGCCAAAACTTAGGTCGGAACCACTAATACTGCCTAAGCTGAAATTACTGTACCATTCACCGTAAATTTCATCATCTTTGGCTGTGTCTGCGGCCTTATCAGCATCAGTACGGCCGTAATTTAGATGATCGAAGAAGAAAAAGTTGTCACCGTACTTCCATCCACTGGCATGCTGAAAGGTGAGTATCGTAGTACCATCCGTTTCTGCAGAACCACCTCCACCTTGAAAGGCCTTGTTAAGATTACCGCGTTGAGCTTGAACCTCGGTCGTACTCCATGTAGCGGCAAGGCTCAATGTAGTGAATGACATGGAGGCCACAACCAACCAAAACTTAAGTATCTTCATCGTTTTATCTCTACATAGCGCTAATCTCAGGGGCCGAATAGTCCCTCTATAACTTTAGACCATATTAGTAGAATTGTATGAAATGTAGCCTTTTGGAGTGTGGTCAACTTTCCGCTAAAAAACCGCCCGTCTGGTGCGCCCACAATTGCGCATATATTCCACCCGAAGCCACCAACTGTTCATGGGTTCCTTGCTCAACAATTTGGCCTTCATCTAGCACAATAAGTCGATCCATTGCAGCGATGGTTGATAGTCGATGGGCAATAGCAATTACCGTTTTTTCTTTCATTAACCGTGATAAGTTTTCTTGGATTGCCGCTTCAACCTCTGAATCCAGTGCGGAGGTTGCCTCATCTAATAATAAAATGGGGGCATCCTTTAACAACACTCGCGCTACCGCTATGCGTTGACGCTGTCCGCCAGAGAGCTTAACACCTCGCTCTCCCACCTTTGCATCATAGCCAACGTTACCTTGCAAATCGGTTAGGCCTTGAATAAAAGTACTTGCTTGCGCTTGTTCACATGCATCGATTAACTGCTTTTCAGTAGCGTCGGGATGGCCGTACAACACATTTTCTCTGACACTACGATGCAATAACGCTGTATCCTGGGTTACCATTCCAATTTGAGCTCTTAGGCTTTCTTGAGAAACGTGTCGAATATCCTGCCCATCTATTTCAATCTTACCATCGGCTAAATCATAAAAACGCATCAGTAGATTCACCAGAGTTGATTTTCCCGCTCCGGAGCGCCCCACCAAACCGATTTTTTCACCCGGTGCAATCTGTAAGTCTAGATCATCAATCACACCACTCTTTTTTCCGTAATGAAACCCAATGTGTTTAAAATGAATAGCACCCGCTGTGACGCTAAGTTGCTGAGCATTTTTGTCATCAACCACATCCAGTGGTTTTGATAATGTACCCATACCATCAACTACCGTACCCATATTTTCAAATAAGGCACTGACTTCCCACATGATCCATTGGGACATGCCATTTAGTCGTAGCGCTAAACTTACCGCAATGGCAATAGCGCCAACGGTTATGGCATCATCCATCCACAAACTGATCGACAGAGCAGCAATACAGAAAACGATGGCATAATTAATCATATGTACAGAAAGATTCACTGCTGTTGCCAAACGCATTTGTTTATAAACTGTATTCAAAAAACCATTCATGCCTTGTTTTGCGTAATCGGATTCACGCCTGCTGTGCGAAAACAATTTTACGGTAGCGATATTGGTATAACTATCAACAATTCGCCCTGTCATCTCTGATCGAGCATCCGCTTGTTTCGAGGCAATGCTTTTTAATTTAGGAACAAAATACAGCTGTATTAAAATATACAACACAAGCCATACAGCAAGTGGAAACATTAAACGAGTATCTGCGGTGGCAACTATAAATAACATAGCGCCAAAATAAACCACAACATACACCATCACATCCAATAACTTGATAACCGTTTCCCGTACCGCTAATGACGTCTGCATCACCTTGGTTGCAATACGGCCTGCAAAATCGTCCTGATAAAACGCCATACTTTGTCGTAATAAGTATCGATGCGCTGACCAGCGAATTGACATTGGGAAATTGCCCAGCAATGCCTGGTGGACAATTGCGGCATGTAACAGCGTTAATATAGGCATCACTATCAGCAACAAACAGCCCATCCAAAGTAATGTTCCAAACTCATCCACTAAAAACGTATCCTTGTTTTTAGTGATCAGCCAATCCACCAATTGTCCCATAAAACTAAACAGCGAAACTTCTAAAATTGCCAACGATGCCGTCAACACGGACATCAACAGTAAGGGGATTTCCATTCCCCTTGTATAGTGGCGACAAAATGCAAACAACGACCCCGGGGGTTGCTCTGGAGCCTCTGCGGGGAATGCTTTAATAAGCCGTTCAAAAAAACCTAACATACATGTTTAACCTTGTTGTTTAATCCTGCTGTAAAACCTAACTATAAACCGAGCTATAATACCGAACTGTAAACCTTGCCGTAAGATACGAGTATAAAGACGCTTTACACCGGCTACTCAACACCCGTTAGCATTTCGATATGTGGGATCCCGTCTTCATCATATCCTTCACCCACCTGAGTAAAACCAAATTCGCTATAGAATGCGCGCAAATGCTCCTGTGCAGAAATCCGTACCGTCTGTTGTGGGAACTGCTCATTGATTCGTTCCATCGCCTGTATCATTACCGCTTTACCAAACCCAAACCTGCGGTGACTTATCCGAGTTAATACCCGTCCAATTGAAGGCTCTAGGTATTTACTGCCCGGATCAACCACCCGCAAATACGCAACTGCAATCGCCGCAGCTTTTTTACCCGCTTTAACATCACCACTACCTTGATCAATCGCCCAGCCAATTAAATGCCAAGATTGTAAATCCAGATCATCAGCATCCAAATAGGGGCAATTTTGCTCTACGACAAAAATAGCCTGTCGCAAACTCACGATATGATGCCACTGCGTTGTTGACAGGCCTTCTATTCTTGACCATTGCCACTGTATATTTACTGCCACACTCACCTCACAAGTACCTTCAACAACCACCAAGTTACCGTATTTTCACCCCTTTCTTAACATTATTAGGAGGTTTATTTTAACCACACTTAAATGCAACATATATTGCAAAATTATTGCATATATGGGGAAGTTGGCGCAAAATTCATAGTGAGAGCAAAAAGCAGGTAACAATAGCAGATCAGAATGTACGGGTGATCAGAAAAGGGATCATAGCATATTCGTAACCTCAGCTAAGCCAATCCCCCCGTTATATAGGCTCTGGAAACATTTCATAACAAAAAGCCCGCTTCTTAAGTAGAAGTCATCAACAGGATTAACCATGACCATCACCAAAACCACAAAAAGCGTACAAGCAGGCTCTCGCAGCAAATCACGTAGAGGCCGTAACCCTTCGATTGATATGGCTAAAATCGAAAACGCTGTACGTGAAATCGGTGGTAATCAAGCAGATTTATCAATGAAAGAAGTGGCTGACTTTTTGGGGGTTAATGTCACAACATTATACCGCCATATTGGTGGTATTGATGGTTTGCGTCGGATTCGTGCGTCGTTGTCGCGCAATGATTTGGAAACACTACCCGCCGCTGAAGGCCATACCTGGCAGTCATGGTTGCGAGTAGTCAGCGAATACTATCGTAGTGCCCTGATCCAACACCCAGACTTGCTCGATTTTGTTCAAGCTGCGCTAGACCCGGATTTTGAAACCCTTGAGCAAGAGGCCAGCATCCTTGTGTCCTTTGGGTTTGAACCTCGTGCGGCTTTGCTGGCCCACAGCTTTCTCATTACCACTATCACCGGTTACGTACATCAAGAACTACAAACACTAGAGGAAACCAGCACGGGTTATACACCATACTATGCTCGCCTCTTCCAAAACCTTGATGCTCACCCCGACCGGCTTCCCACCTTACGCAGCGTTAACCTCAGCCAGCGAGACTTAGACAGAGACCTTAACTTTAAGGCCGTTATCCACTACGCGATTACCGGCATTTCTTGCCAACCCGGGTCGCCAGAAACAAAAGCTAATCAATAAGATATACTAAACCTTATAATAATCGATCTAGCCCTTAGATCGATTATTAAGATGTGCTGATAAGGTGTGCTAATATGGCAACCATTATCAACATTAGCCCTTTTCATTTTATAAGTTTGACTCATGGCAAGCACAGTTAAAACAACCGCACTATCAAAAGAACGCATCATCAAAGCTGCTTATCAATTGGCAAAGAAAGACCCTATTAATGCCCTAAGCATGCGAAAAATCGCCACTAAGCTCAAAGTTACCCCCATGGCGATTTACAAGTATTTTGATGATAAAAATGAGCTCACCGCTGCCGTCATTGATGCTCACCTGAAGAAAAGCACTCTTATTCCTACGGGCATTGATGCTAACGAAAATTGGCGGGAATGGGTTAAAGCCTCCTTTTTGCAGATGTGGGATGCATACGACAGCGCCCCCGGCATGATTCAATACATGACTAACGCCACCAGCTTTGGCCCCGCGGTATTAGACTGGCAAAATGAAGTGCTCAAGGTTTTGATTACTACCGGATTAACCCCCAAGCAGGCACTAACTGCCCACGCCGCAATGTCTGAATTGGCGACAGGCAGCACTATTTTAGTTCCCATCCGCAAACAAGGCGTTCAAAAGGTCTTCCCTACTATATGGAAAGATCTATCAGAGGGACGTACGCCCAATTTAGACGACCTTGGAGCAGACATCCCCATGGTCGAATACCCTTGGTTATTAATGTGCGGGCAGGCCATGATGGAAGATATGAACGATAGCCGAGCGGCATTTTCAAGCGAATTGGATCTTGTATTGGACAGTTTGACTGCTCAGATTGATGCGAAAAAACAGGCAAACTAACATATCAGTACAACATCAGTACAACATCAGTACATAAACCTTCGATTATTTTTCAAAAAAAAGGGCCTGGCAGCTACCCAATGAACGCAACCAGGCCCTTATAAATAAGCGATTAACTCGCTCGAGAAACTTTCCCTTTCGACACTATTCCTGGCACCACACCCGCCGCTACTTGCAACTCATGCAATGCTTCTTTTACCAATCCCGTTAACTGCCCGGCATCCTTTACCAAATCACTATCCACATGGAACGCAAAACCAACACAATCTTGATAACTTGCTAACGATATATTTAACCCCACGGCCTCCATTACTGGGCCGAGTGGATATAACGTGTTAATTTTTGCGCCGCCAAAATACAACGCCTCTCTTGGCCCTGGTACATTTGAAATAATCGTATTATGCACAGGTGCCAATACGTCAGCCAAACCAGAAGAGGAATACATCCGAACGGCCAAGTTAAACGCTGCCGGGGCATTCACTTCTGCCCAGTTCTGTAACAAATCGGCACCGACTGCATCATGCGCCTCTTTTGCCCCCTTGGTCTCTTTTTGAATCAATGCCAACCGCTCTAAAGGGTCTGCCACATGGGTTGCTAACGTAGCCCACATACCAGAAACCTGGTTATTGGTTTCTGTTTTTTTACTATCCTTCCTAACGGAAATAGGCACCATAGAAACCAATGATTTTTCAGGTAAATCGTCATTGGCTAGAAGGTACTGTCGCAACGCCCCTCCACAGATACCCAGCACAACATCGTTCACTGTTGAGCCCGTCGCATTCTTTACAGCCTTTATATCCGCCAAAGACACTTCGGCAAATGCAACATCCCGGTTTGAGCCAATGGTTCTATTAAAGTGAGTTCGCGGTGCATTCATCGGCCCAGATCGCTCAGGGGCCACATCTTTTATCCGTCGCTTCACCAGCGCCGCTCCACCTTCCAACGTTTCACCACACAGCTTCAATAATCGTCTTGGGCCTCCTAGACGAGAACGTAACGCTTTAGACAACAAGGCCTTACGTTCTGGTATCGGCTCACCTTTGGCTCTCAAATTAACGGGAGTGATAGACGTCACCGCATTCTTATCAAACAAGGTGCCCATCAGGTCTGTTCCTGACACGCCATCTACTGCCGAATGATGAATTTTCATCATCAGTGCAAATTGCCCTTCTTCCAAACCTTCTAGCACCCACAGTTCCCACAAAGGGCGCGTACGGTCTAATGGACGACTCATGATCCGGCCAATCTTGCGACCAAGATCCCTACGCGTTGCATTCTCCGGTAGGGTAAATTGATGAACATGATCGGTGATATTAAATTCCGGATCATCCGCCCATAATGGATGGTGAAGGTTGAACGGTATCTCTACCAACCGACGTCGAAACGCAGGTTCTATCTGCGTACGGGAATCGATAAGGTCATATATTCTTCGAAACGAATATCCGCCAGGCATATCCTTCGCATCACATACCGCAATAAAAGCAACATGCATGAGCATTGTGTTGGTTTCTAAATATAAAAAGGACGCATCTAACCCTGAAAGTCGTTCCATGAGGCGCTTACCTATATTTGGTTGATTATTTTCATCTTGATTTGCGGCGAATGAGGGCATATTAAAGCGAACAATGCTGCGCCGCATGATCAAAATGGACTATACATATACAATGTATAGTAAATAAACCTATAAGTATACGTCGTATACCGATATGTAGCAAAAAGACATATAAAGGAGGGTTTATCTAGGGCTTCTTAATCACCGAATCAATTATCACGTCATAAGCCCCTTCGCTCCGAAGCTGCTTCATTGCCTTATTAAATTCGTCAAGTAAGCTTTTTTGCTTTAAAGTTTTCAAAAAAACCAAATACCCGGCATTAACACTAACAGGAATATCTAGCTGCTCAACCAGGCCATCAAACCCCTGTTGAGAGATAATTTTCCGCGCGGCAAGCTCATCTACAATAAAACAATCCGTTCTTTCTCCAATTAACTTTCGAAAATTAGCTAGATTATTTTTGACTGAATCGTCCGTCGAGAATAGCCCCGCCTTTCTAGCAGAATCGATGGCATCTCCATAACTCCAGCCAAAATTCAACCCAACCTTTTTCCCTTTCAAATCAGCTATATTAGAAAAGGCAAAGGCATGACCTTTTTTAACATACAGCACCATTTTTTCTTCATACAACGGGGCTGAGTAGTCATAGATAGTGAGTCGTTCTTTATTCTTGTAAATTCCCGCAACACCTCCAAAACCAGCCTCCCCAAGCTTTAACGCTCGTTTCCACGGCAATGCACTGACCGAGGTATCACGACCAATACGGGCAAATATGGCCGCTACAATCTCTGGATATAACCCCGTTGCGACATTGTTCCTGTTATACATATAAGGCGGATATGCTTCATCCACAGAAACATTCACTGGATCTGCATAAATCATGGGTATTGGCGACATTAATAGGAATATAACAGCCAATCCCTGTAGCAGGTACCGCAATGCATTCGGTAGTACGCCCAATAACAACACCCTAGCAGCACTCATTTGATTCTTTCAACCCACTCCATTTAATGACTAACACTAAACTATAAGCATAGCGTTTCTTAGAGAAGTGCCAAGGCGATGGTTTTCAAGACTATGGTTTGCAAAATAAGGGTAGCCAAACATTGGCCCCTCAGGCTACCATCGGCCCTGCAGATTCATCCGTTATAAAGGACAACAATGAAATCAAACCTCAGGTTCACCTCAACCATTTATCTTATTCTATTCAGCCTGTTAGGATTACCTAACATCGGCTACGCACAAGATACTATCGGTGGCTCTGACCTTTGGCCGGAGAAATTACAATCCCTATACCGTGACGTTATGAACTCTCAAAAAGAGTTGCAACAACAATACCCCGACGCTCAGATCCCCACAGAACTACAAAGCTGGCTAAAACGTTTCACCAACGACCCATTTTCCGACCCTCAATCATTACAAGGTCTGAATCAAGTCGGCGAGCAACTTGCAAAAAAGTACAACAGCTCTCAGCTCAACCAGTCTCCCGAAAGCCAGCAGCAATTTGATCAGTTTATGGCGCTAGCTCGAGACATATCAAGCGGATTAACCAGCAGTATTTCCGGCAGCGATAGTCCATCAACAATATCGTTAGACGGTCTAAGTAAAGTTCACAATACCAATCAAGAGTGGATCGATACAAAAGGGAAAGAATTAGCAGTGCTGTATCAGAAATTTAATATTGAGGGTGTGCTGGTAAATTTACAAAGTACACTGCAAGAACTTCAGCAGCAATCCCGATCATCCCAATAACTTCAGCAATAAAAAACGCGAACAAATAGGAATTAGTTAATAGCCAAACTATCTAACAGTATCATACAATCAGCTTGAAGTAGTCAGCCTACTTACCTACAATTATTAGTATCAAATTCCATCGTTTTTTAGTAAATGCACCCCGTCATTTATTGGATAGGAACCAACGCTAATGAATAAAAAAATCGGTTATCTCCTAAGTATTATCACCGCAATATCTTCAACTTCAGTCATGGCATACAGCGATGCTGAAATTGAAAAACGCTTTCAGTACTATGAAGAAAAGATCCAGTCGCTGGAAAAAAAAGTGGATTCTGGTGCCGTCGATAAAAAAACAAAAAAAACGATAAAACGTAACAAGAAAAAAGTATCTCGTATAGCCGATGCCTTAGCGGCAGAAAAAGAACGCGTTCAGATAAATGGATTTATGACCGTTGGTGCCTCCAGAGCAGATGATGAACTGGGAACAGGTTACCTCTTTAATGATCGTGTCAACTTCAGAGGAGATTCCAAACTTGGGTTGCAATTTGATTACAAGCTCAGCGAGGATACCAGCGCAACAGTACAACTAGTTGCTCGCTCAAGAAGCGAAGATACCTGGAGAGTTGACGCCGAATGGGCATATATAAGCTACGACATTACCAGCTGGGTTTCTACAAGAGTAGGTCGATTAAGAATCCCATTTTACCTTTATTCTGAAAGCTTAGATGTCGGGTTATCGTACCCTTGGGTAAGACCACCAATTGATTTATATACCACGGTGATCACTTCATTTGATGGTATTGATTTTGTATTTAAAGCGAACACCGGGCCTATTAATCACCGTATGCAGGTATGGGCGGCAGCACAGAGAGGAGCTGACAATGGCGATTTACAACAGATCGATATTTATGACTCTTACGGAATTAATATCACGTCTAATTGGAACGCAATTACTGCTCGCCTAGCGACAACAAAAATTAAGCTTGAGGGAACCCAAACACTTGAGTTTACTGACACAATACCTTTTGCGAATTTACCCGCTATTGCTGCAGCAACCGGCGCCTCTTCCATCAATTGCATCACACCCTATATCCTTGACCCGACCCAGTCGACATGCAGCCAATGGGGTGTGACTTTTGAGGTCTTAGACACCGTCAACTATCACTCAGCCGCACTGCAATACGATGACGGCAGTTTATTATTACTCTATGAAGGTGCTGTCCTAAAACTCAGCGAAGACTTGGTCTTTGGAGACGATCGCTCCAACTCTTTTACCGCTGCTTATCGAGCGGATTCTTGGACACCTTACGCATCAATGGGACGCTCAAAATCAGAGCTCTCAGCTGTTGGACCACAAACTAAACGCAAGTCACGATCCTTTGGTCTTCGTTATAGCTTAAACGATAGTACTGCAGTAACTTTCGAATGGAATCATTTTTATGACATGCAAGGATCAGGGAGCTTCAATGCAAGCGCTATAGATACCGGGGACACTGATCTAGATGATACTAATGTCTATTCCATTGTCGTTGACGCTGTATTTTAAGAGGAAGAACCCATGAAAACATCTACTATTAAACGTATGTTGGCTGTTGGTGTAACGTTCTTTTCACTATCAGCATTGGCGGAAGTTAAAGTGATCGCCCATAGCAGTTTAAAAGACGAAGCCCTTAGCCAAGATATTGTTACCAAGTTATTTTTGGGCAAGCAGGACAAGTTTCCAAGCGGGAAAAGAGCCGTGGTTATTGATCAAGAACCGGGAGAAGATATTAGGGATGAGTTCTACATAAAAGTCGTAAAAAAAAATCCGGCACAGCTAAAATCGTATTGGTCACGTCTTATTTTTACAGGTCAAGGGTTACCACCAAAACGGGTCTTAGATGATGATGAGGTACTAGAACTTATTATCGACAATCCCAACCTGATTGGTTATGTTAGTGGTGAGGCCGACGTATCAGGAGTCAAAGTGCTGTTTAATATGCCATAAAAACAAGTGTTTTTTGGGTGGAGTGTTACAACTGGCACGCCACCCAAAAAACCTGCCTATATGCCAACGTCACATAAAAGAGATACATAACATCGCTATTTAAAAGGCAACACTACACCTTTCGCTTCTACTTTATCCTCATCACTCTTATTTTCAAAACCATCGCTTTCAAAAACCACAAACTGATTTCGTCCAGATTCCTTGGCTTTGTACAACGCCTTATCCGCTCTCGCTAATAACACAGATTTATCCGTCCGATCAAAATTAGCATCCAATTGATTGGTGCAATAAATTCCCATGCAAATTGTCACTCTATCCGACACCGAACTGTGTGGGTAGCCAATATTGGCACTATGAAGATCTTTTTGAATATTCTGTGCCACATTAATCGCACCATTAATATCAGTGTTCGGCAACAATATAACAAATTCCTCACCACCATAACGGGCAACCATGTCACCTGGACGTAACAACTGCCCTTTTAACGCTTGAGCGACGACACGCAAACAATCATCTCCTGCCAGATGCCCATAATGATCGTTAAACCCTTTAAACTCATCAACATCAATCATCAAAACACTGAGTGGTGTCATTTCTCTGAGCGTACGTCGCCACTCGACATCAAACTGCCTATCAAAGCCTCTACGATTCACCACCGAGGTTAAACCATCCATACAGCTAAGCAACTGTAATTCTTCATTGGCTCTCGCTAAGTTTTTATTGCTCTCCGCTAGCTGTTCTTGCATATGAGCAATACGAGACATTGCTTGAATCTTAGCTTTTAACACGGCGGGTTTCACAGGTTTAGAAAGGTAATCATCACCACCAGCATCTATGCCTATCGTCAAATAGGTATCTGCTGTATTAGCACTCAAGAAGATAATAGGAACCCATAGATCAGGCGATTTTTTTCGAATCAGCCGTGTCGTGTCAAACCCATTCATGCCGGGCATCTCAACATCCATCAAAATAAGATCATAATGACTCTCACTAAAAAATTGGATAGCCTCTTCACCACTTTCCGCATGAACAGTTTCATGACCCATACTGGAAATAATTCGACAAACAATCATGCTAGCCGATTTATTATCTTCAACAACAAGTACTTTCATAGTAAAAAATTATCACTCTCAACTTATAAACAAACATCAATGAGAAAAGGTCACTCTGTTAAAGAATAGACCATATACGTCAACCAACCTAACAGTGAAAAATAGTAATTTTCAACCTTAATTGATTTAGTGTAGCGATAGAGGAGCACACCTCTGACAACCTTATAATCTATAGTTATAACTAGACGAACAGTAAGACTAAAACCACATATAATTACATAAACTGTCTGCTCTACAGCTCAAAAATGACTGCGGCGAGGGTGCCGCAGTCGAGCATGCATGGATATTCGATCTTTAGTAAACTTCAAACAATCCAGCTGCGCCCATGCCACCACCAATACACATGGTAACAACAACATACTTTTCACCACGGCGCTTTCCTTCTAGCAGTGCATGGCCCACCATTCGAGCTCCACTCATTCCAAAAGGGTGACCTATAGAGATTGCTCCGCCGTTTACATTAAGGCGTTCGTTATCTATTCCCAATGTATCACGACAGTAAATCACTTGTGATGCAAAGGCTTCGTTTAGTTCCCATACTCCGATATCGTTGATCGTTAATCCGTGACGCTTTAATAATTTTGGTATAGCAAATACGGGACCGATCCCCATTTCATCCGCTTTACATCCTGCAACAGCAATGCCTCGATAAGCTCCTAATGGCGTTAATCCAAGATCTTTTGCCATTTGGCTATCCATCAACAAAGATGCCGATGCGCCATCAGATAGTTGTGAGGCGTTTCCTGCGGTAATGAACTTTCCTTCTTTTACCCAGTGGCCATCTTTCCACACAGGGTTAAGTCCATTAAGACTTTCGATGGTTGTGGTTGGGCGGTTACACTCATCGGTGTCGATGGTAACTTCTTGATAGGTTGTTTCTTTGGTTTCTTTATTAAAGATGGCTTTTGTTGTTGTCATGGCAACAATTTCATCGTTAAAGATCCCAGCTTCTTGCGCTGCTGCGGTTCTCATTTGACTTTGCAAGGAGTATTCGTCTTGTGCTTCGCGAGAAATATTGTAGCGCTCAGATACAATTTCTGCGGTTTCGATCATTGGGATGTAGGCATCCGGATCGCTTGCTCGTACGGCTTTCGATACGGCGCGATAGGTGTTTTTGTGTTTGTTTTGTACGAGTGAGATGGATTCGACTCCACCAGCTACTGCGACATCGTATTCATTACACATAATACTTTTGGCGGCGGTGGCAATACTCATTAGACCAGATGAACATTGACGTTCGATGGCCATGCCAGCTGTTGTTTCGGGCAATCCTCCGGCGATGGCGCATAGGCGGCCTAGATTGTAGGCTTGAGTGCCTTGTTGGGCTGCGGCGCCAAAGATGCAGTCGTCGACTAGTGCGGGGTCTATTCCGGCTTTTTCGATGACGGATTTTACGACGTGGCCTCCCATTGCTGGGGCTTCGGTGTCGTTGAATGCGCCTCGGAATGATTTACCTAGGGCGGTTCTTGCTGTGGATACTATTACGGCTTCACGCATGGTTGTTCCTCTGTGCTTTGTTTTTTTGGCTTGTTGCGGATCTAATTTATTTATTTTGGATAATAACGAGAAATCGTATCAACAACACACCCTGGTCGGTCACTGCCTTCTATTTCTACGGTGACACGTATGGTTGCTTGCACGCCGCCTTTTACGTGTTCAACTTGAGTGAGCTCACCAACACCACGTACCCGTGAGTTAACCTTTACTGCGGATGGGAAACGTATTTTTTCACATCCATAGTTAACACCCATGCTGATACCTTGTACGTCGACTATTTCGGGTAAAAACATATTCACCAATGATAGTGTTAAGTATCCATGTGCAATCGTTGTTCCGAAGCTGCCTTCTTTGGCTTTTACAGGATCAACGTGTATCCATTGATGATCACCCGTTGCATCTGCGAATAAATTAATTCGATCTTGATCGATGGTTAGCCATTCGCTTTCGCCGAGTTTTGTTCCAACGGCGGCTTCTAGGTCGAGGGGTGTTTTAAATATTGTTGTCATAGTTGTTGTCCCGTTTTCTTTCGATTAGCCACGCTGGCTTGAGCAAGAAATAGTTTCACCCGTAAGATAACTGGAGTAGTCAGATGCTAGGAATACCATAATGTTAGCAACTTCCCATACTTCTGCTCCACGCCCGTAAGCTTCTTTGCCTTCGAGTTCTGCGAGCAGCTCTGCAGGACAAGATTTTTTCAACATCGGATGAACGGCAAGTGATGGGGATACGGCATTTATACGAACACCAAAGTCGGCAGCTTCTAGCGCTGCACACCGAGTTAGCGCCATAACGCCGGCTTTTGCTGCGGCGTAGTGTGACTGCTCTTTCTGAGCACGCCAGCCTAGTACTGAGGCGTTGTTTACAATCACTCCGCCATTGCCGCGCGCTTTCATAATCCTCATCATGTAGCGAGTCATTCGCATCGTGCCGTTAAGCGTCACGTCGATGACTTTCATCCATTCGTCATCTTCCATATCGATCAGGTGCTTTGATGTACCTAACCCTGCGTTGTTAATGAGGACATCAACTCCGCCCAATTTATCTTCTGCAAAATCCACTAGAGCTCGAACGTCTTCTTCAACGGCGACGTTACAGATTTTACCGAATACATTTTCCAGACCTGTTTCTTCTTTTAACTTTGCAACAGAAGCGTCTAAACGTCCTTCATGAATATCACTAATTACGATACCACGACAGCCTTCTTCCACTGCTCGTGTTGCTGCTGAGAATCCAATACCCGCTCCTGCTGCTGCGGTAATCAATACAGAACGGTCTTTTAGTAGTCCGTGTCCACCAACATATGTAGGGTTATGAATATCCATGTTTCTCTCTCTTAAAATTGCGTTGCTTATTTAGTGTTCCGTGCTGTGTTAGAAATACCCGTTCAGAAATCGCAAAAGATCGCATCCCTGTACCCAATGCACTCGCGTTGCCGTGCTCGACTGCGGCGTCCGTGCCGCAGACGTTTCTGAACGGGTATTTCTAACACAGCACTCATAGCGTAATTTATAGTTCTAAGCACTGTTCTAGCTTATAAAAACAATACTTGTGAGTTACGCTTTAATTTTTGGTTCTTTCGGCATTCCCAGTCCACGCTCAGCAATAATATTTCGCTGAATTTCGTTGGTTCCACCATAAATCGTGTCGGACCGCACAAACAGGTACATCGACTGCAAACGTGTTAACGCATAATCGCCATTATCTAATATCTGACTCTCAGGCCCCATCACGTCCATGGCTAATTCACCCATATCGCGATGCCAGGTTGCCCAAAATAATTTGTAGATTAATGCTTCTTTCTGCAACCCACCGTCACTACCGCCCTGGCCTGACAACATACGCATAGAGTTATAACGCATGATCTTGAGCTCAGCGTGCGCTTTCGCGATGCGCTGACGAATAATAGGATCTTTATTCGCGCCATTTTCTTTTGCAATGCGAATAATTTCATTCAATTCATTTTGGAATTGCATTTGCTGACCAAGGGTAGAAACACCTCGCTCAAACCCTAGCAGCCCCATGGCTACCTTCCAGCCTTCCCCTGGAGCTCCAACAATATCATCGGCTTCACATTCAGCATCATCAAAGAACACTTCGTTAAATTCACTTGTGCCAGTGATTTGTTGGATAGGCCGAACGTCAACACCTGGCTGATCCATTTTTATTAAAAAGAAACCTAAACCTTTATGAGCAACAGAACCCGGGTCTGTTCTGGCAATCACAAAACAGTAGTCCGCTTCTTGTGCTAAGGATGTCCAGACTTTCTGGCCGTTAATAATCCACTTTCCCGTTTCTTCATTCAAACGTGCTTTGGTTTTAACGTTGGCTAAATCAGATCCTGCGCTAGGTTCTGAATAACCTTGGCACCACAGTTCTTGACCGGCAACAATACCTGGTAGATATTTTTTCTTTTGCGCATCGGTTCCAAACGCAATAATCGTTGGCCCAGCAAGACCTTCACCAATATGCCCGACGTGCCCAGGGGCTCCGACTCGCGCGTATTCTTCATTAAAGATAACTTGTTGCTCGATAGAACAACCTCGGCCACCATGTTCTTTTGGCCAGCCAACACAAGTCCAACCACCTTCAGCGAGTTTTTGTTCCCATTTCTTACGTTCTTCAGGGAACATATGCTCATCACCTGGGCCACCACGAAAACGCAGTTGTTCAAATTCACCCGTAAGGTTTTTTTCTAACCATGTCGCCACTTCATTGCGAAATAATTCGTCTTCGGCGCTGAAATTTAATTTCATAATACTGTCCTCTTACCCTTTTCTTTCAGCTGCGAATTAATCCAATAACATGCTTGCAAGTCGTTCACGGTGATACGTTCCATTTCCTAAGAAATGCTCTGAGGCTTTGGCACGTTTGAAATAAAGATGTATGTCATATTCCCAGGTGAAACCAACACCGCCATGCATTTGAATCGCTTCACCTGCATTTTTAAAGTAAGCATCAGAACAGTAAGATTTAGCGATGCTTGCTGCTTCTGGTAACTCTTCAGAGAACTCCCCTACGTTGTTTCCGGTTGCGGCTGTTGCAAATGCATCTTGAGCAACACATGCAGCATAATAAACACCGGACCGTGCAACTTCGACTCGAGTCATCATATCGGCTGCTTTATGTTTAATAGCCTGAAAACCAGCAATAGGGCGATTAAATTGCTTTCGCTCTTTGGTGTATTCCACCGTTAGATCCATTACCTGTTGAGCCCCCCCCATTTGCTCCGCAGCAAGTGCAACGGTTGCCAAATCAATAACCGTAGAAAGCTCTGACCAAGCATTACCTTCTGACCCCATTAGGGCGTTACAGGGAATAGACACATCGCTAAATACAATCTCAGCCTGCTTGCGAGTTTGATCCATGGTTGGCAGCATGATGCGTTCAACACCCACTGTATCGGCGGGCAATACAAAAAGGCTAACACCCTCTTCTCCTTGACTACCTTCAGAACGAGCCGCAACAACTAAAATATCAGACGTTGCACCATCAGCCACAAAACGAACGGCTCCGTTCAATACAAATTGATCACCCGTTTTTTCTGCAATAACATTAATAGTATCCGCGCCCCACTGCCCCGATCGTTGAGCGGCACTAGCACCGGTATAAGCAACCGTTGCCGTTTTACCTTCACAGATTTGAGGAAGGTAACTTGCTTTCTGTTCTTCTGTTCCCGCGATAATTAGAGCATTGGCAGCAAGACATACCGTTGAAAAAAATGGGGAGCATAACAAGAAGCGCCCCATCTGTTCCATCATGGCAACCAACTCAACGTAACCCAGGCCCATGCCACCAAATTCTTCAGGTATATGAATCGCCTGCCAATATAAATCCGTGCAAATAGATTCCCACAATTCTGGGTCATAACCCATATCAGTGGTCATCGCTGTGCGAATTGCTTCACTTGTTGAGACTCATTTGCTGTTCTTCAGTGAATGCAAATTCCATAAACACCTCTAGCTCGCATATTAAAAATGGAAACCCGCGAAAGTGAGGTATCACGAGTTTCCAAAACTTTTCTACTTATTTAACGTATGCTTTAACGACTGCTTTAACGCTAATTAAGCCCCGTAAACTTTTTGTGCGGGTACTTCATTCGCTAGCAATTCATCCATTGCTCCAGCAATTTCAGCGGCTTCCCACTTATCACCTTTATCAACAGCTTTGGTACTCTTCCAACCATCGGCAATCGATATCTTTCCACCTTCAGCTTCAAAGATACGACCAGTAATGCCAGATGACTCTTCGCTTCCTAGCCATACCACTAGAGGGGCTACGTTGGCAGGATCGTAATAATCAAAGCTACCGTCCTCTGGTTTTTTCATCATGTCGGCGAATACATCTTCCGTCATACCAGTACGGCCTGCTGGTGCAAGCCCGTTGGCGGTAATACCGTATCGACCAAGCTCTGCTGATTGGTTTAAGGTTAGCGATGCGATACCGCCTTTTGCTGCGGCGTAGTTGGCTTGTCCAACAGATCCGTTTAAACCAGCGCCAGATGATGTGTTAATAATACGCGCGGCAATTTTATTACCTTGCTTACTTTGATCTCTCCAGTAATGTACAGCATGACTTGCGATACAGA
>MAAC01018844.1_pt1 | contig 110332 bp, 100 predicted proteins | sample 1115981 | NCBI WGS metagenome assembly MAAC01 (sample SAMN04961126, study PRJNA320927) | seawater metagenome | isolation source: sample BD02T64 sea water enriched with oil for 64 days | place: USA:Gulf of Mexico | collected 2013-07-27 | reverse complement strand
CATGGCGCCTCACTAAGGGTTCAGCTCCACGCCTGTGCCGAGACAGCGCGCGCCTGTCCAGCAACGAGCTGGGTAATGATGGTGTGTGGTGCCCACAACTGGATTGCTGGGAGCTTTTCGGCGGCCTGTCGAGCCGAAATGTTTGCTGACGACCCCAATCTCTTGATCGCCGGAACACTGGCCAGCCAGGGTCAATTTACACAGGTAGAGGGTGGCTGGCTGCTCAGTGGTCGCTGGCAATTTTGCTCCGGTGTCGATCATTCACCCTGGTTGTTAATTGGTGCCATGCGCGCCAAAGACAGCAGGGGTGGGCCAGGCAGTCTGCACCTTATGTTGCCTCGTGACCAGGTGGCGGTGGATGACACCTGGCACACCCTGGGCATGCGCGGTAGTGGCTCAAAAGATGTGGTACTCAAGGATGTGTTTGTACCGCAGCACCGCGCCGAGGCCACGGGAAAGCTCTTTAGCGGTCGCAGTCCCCATGCCCAGGACCATGTGAATAGTGGCCTCTATAGGGTGCCGGTGCTGTGCAGTCTCTCCGCCCAGCTGGCCGCTAGTGTCTTGGGTATGGCCCGGGAAATGTTGAGTTTGTTTATCGAAAAAACCGCCGTTCGCCCCGATATTTACAGCGGCGAGGGCAGTGGTGCCAAGGCCCGTCGTGGCACCATGCAGCGGCGCGTGGCGGAGGCTTCCGCTGAGATCAATGCCGCCGAACTGCTACTGGGTAGAAACTGCGATTTATTCGACGCCATTACCGAGGCCCAAGAGCCCGTCGATGAAGAGGCCCAGGCGCTGATGCGCTGGCAGTCGGCCTACGCGGTTGAGCTTTGTCGACGCGCCGTGGAGCGCCTGTACGCCGGTGCCGGTGCACACGCCGCCTATAATGATTCGCCGCTGCAGCAATATTATCGCGATGTAATGATGGCCTCCCACCATGCGGCCGTCGATATGGATGGTGCTGCCGAATTACAGGGTATGAGCCTACTGGGTGTGGAACCTTAAGCACGTTAGTATTTTTAAATTACTAACTTTACTTTCATCAAAATAATAGGGGCTATGATGTCTAGTCAAACTGCACTACCGGAAGTCTCTTGTGTTTATCAAAACCACCACATCGACAGTAGCCGCTGGCGGGTATTTAAGCCCCGCCCGGACGATATTGTCGTTGCCACGACACAAAAATCGGGTACCACCTGGACCCAGCAGATTATTTCCCTACTGATTTTTCAGGATGGGCCACCTCCCGCGCCCTTTCACGATCTCTCCGTATTTGTCGATATGCGCTTTTCCCCACTCGATGAATTGGAAAAAGAACTCGAAGCACAAGAACATCGGCGTTTTTTAAAAACCCATACGGCCCTGGATGGTTTTCCCTTTCATCCCGAGGTGAAACATGTCTTTGTTACACGTGACGGTCGGGATTTGTTTATGTCACTGTGGAATCACTACTCCAATTATTCCCAGGATTTTTTAAAGATGATGGCGGATATGCCCGGGCGTGTTGGCAAGCCATTTCCTGCGGCGGGGGAGGATATTCATGAGTTTTGGAATGACTGGATTGGCCGCGGCTGGTTTGACTGGGAAAGCGATGGCTATCCCTTCTGGTCTCAGTTACATGTGGTGAAAACCTGGTGGCAATACCGTCATCTCCCCAATGTACTGCTGGTGAATTATGCCGATATGCTGGCCGACCTGTCGGGCCAAATTCAACGCATTGCGGATTATCTGGATATTGAAGTTACACCAGAATATTTGGTAAAAGTCACGGAGCAATGCACCTTCGAGTCGATGAAGAAGCGTGCCGACGAGGTGATACCCATGGCCGACATGCTGTTTGACGGCGGTGCGCAAACCTTTATTAATAAAGGCTCAAACGGGCGTTGGCGCGATGTTCTGTCGGCCGATGAGCTGGCGACCTACGATAAACATATCGCCAGGACCTTGACGCCCGAGTGTGCGCACTGGCTGGAAAGTGGTGGCTCATATTAAAACGGTTTCTGTGTTTAACCTGGTTTAGTTAATAAAGAAGAGGATTAGGTAATGACTTATTTTCCCCTAAACAAAGAACAACAGGCATTAAAAGATCTAGCAGTACAACTGGCGACTGTCGAGCTGGCCCCCCGCGCCGCGGACACCGATAAAACACGCACTTTCCCCCGTGCCTCTCTGGAGGGTTTAAAAGCTAGCGGTTTATGGGGCTTGCGTGTTGCGAAAGAACAAGGAGGTTTGGGAGCCGATTTATTATCGACCTGCCTGGTGGTTGAGGAACTCGCCAAGAAATGCGCCTCAACGGCCATGTGTTACAAAATGCACGTCGAGGCAGCGGAACTAATAAGCCGTATTCCGAGCGATTATCAAGCCGAGCACTTTGTGAAAAAGATTGCCGCCGGCGAAACTCTCTGCACCGTGGCCGGTGGTGAAACCTCGGGCCAGGGCGCGAACTGGGTGCCGGGCATGGTGCTGTCCTCCGTCGAGAAAGGGGGCGATGGCTACATTATCGACAATTTGCGCAAATCTTATGTCACCTCTGCGGGCCAGGCCTCCCACTATTTTATGCTTTGCCGGGTTGGCGCTGAAACAAAGGGCCATAAGCTTTCAGCATTATTTATTGAAGCCGACAAAATTGAGTGGGAAACCCTCGAGGACTGGAATGGCCTGGGTATGCGCGGCAACAACAGTATGCCTATTCGTTTTAATGGTGTAGTTCCCGAGCAAAACCGCATCGGTGAAGAGGGTGCCGCCCTCAAATATCTGGGCGCCGTAATGATGCCGGTGGTCGCCCTGACCTATGGCGCTGCGTACCTGGGTGTGGCCTCCGGTGCCTACGAATTAGCGATGGAAGAGGCCTCAAAGGTACACCCCAGTGGCGCTAAGCGTCTGGACAGCCCGATCAATCAGCGGCGCATGGCCGAATTGAGTGCAAAAATAGAAGCGGCTCGGGCACTCTTACATGTTGCTGCGGCAGCCGGTGATGCGGGGCAGGTGGTAGCTCCCCTGCCTTATTTGCAGGCTAAGGTGACTTGCTCAGAGGTCGCGGTATTAGTGACTCAGGAATTGATGACCATGTTTGGAGGTACTGCTTTTGCTGGGCGCTTGCCTTTTGAGCGATATTTTCGCGATGCGCGGGCAGGCATGATTATGGGACTGGCAAACGACGACGCCTATCAAACTATTTACGCTATGTTGTTTCCCGAAAAGAAAAAATAAGGCATGGCCCAGACTTCGCTCGGCTGGCTGAATGATCTGAAGGTAGTGTGGGGGGGGTTATATGGGTAAACATCCCCGCCTGAACTGGCACATTACTGGGTATGTGAATACGGAGTCGCATTCGCCAATATTTGGTCGGGCTTTGCTGCCAATCTGTATGGCAATAAAGTTTGAATTAATAAATTCAATAACAGCCGGATCGTTGAAGATTCACCTTTCCATAAAGGGGTAGATGCTACAGCTGTGGTGTCCAATGTTAATAGGGCTTAAGTGATTTTCAGCCTTTACAGTGGCAAAGTTCATGGCCGAAATCTTCGGCCGCATATTTGTTATTAAAAAACTTAAGAGGTGAAAGTTATCTTTAATAATGGGCTCGTCCATTGGTAAGGAATTTTTTTCACACCGCGCCATTGAGTGAGCTAGGATATAAATCGAAGGCAGTGATTTATAGTGCCCAAGAGTATTGCAGGTGCTTGTAGTGAGTGCGAGCAAGTAGAGGTGCTAGTTTTTTCGCAGTTCAAGTAATACGGTGTACTCTATTTCACCGCTGAGCGCTGTAATAATGTTTTGTCGTAGCCGACCTTTTGTTCGGCACTCAGGATCTTTCGCATTTCGACCAGATGGGCATAGCGCAGGCGAAGGATGGCTGTTTTGGCAGCCATTAACTCGTCAATTTTTGTATTGATGTCGTCAAGGCTGACATTTTCACCAATGGTCATTTCATTTAGCTCTTTCAGTGCCTCAGCTTCTCTAGTTTTAAAGGATGCCTGGTCATCGTGTAATTTATGATGCATTTTGTCGATGGCTTGTTTTTGAGCTTTGGCGGGATCGGGTATCTGGGCGGCATTGCTCGATACGCTAAAGAGTAGTGTTAGTACAAAAAATATTTTTGCGTATTTCAAGGTGATAGCGCATGGGGCTATTAATGTGTTCATCTTATTATTCCTGTGATGATTTTATTGAAAATACAGTATAGTCGTGACAAGAGAGTTTTTTATAAATGTATTGATAGAATTAGTACATTGCGGTAATAGTGTAAAAATATAACAATTATATTAATAGATTTTACGGTACGTCTTTAAAATATCAATCTACCCGTGGGGGGAGCATGTCGGAACTTATTTCGTCGGATGTTCAGCTGTTTGACGGCCCACAAATTATTGATGATCTGAATCGTCTACTGCGCTTTCGTACTACTGTTGTCGGTATGAAACTATTCGATTCAAGGGAAGAAATGGAAGCGGTGCCACGTATTCGTCGCCCCAATGATATTCACACCACGGATCAGATTGTCGGGCAGGCTGCGCGCAATGGCTGGACGGTGGGTATTACCGCGGATGACCTGGTCGGTGAGCAATGCCGTGCTGTGCTGGGCCTCCACCCACAAAATGAGGAATGGTTATCAGGACAGCCGATGGTTGGTGTGTGGTATGAGACGGCGGAAGACACTGCGGCTCACCAGCAAGCGATGGATGTTGTGCCTTTTGGTCAGCATCAAGCGATGGCTGTGAGCCCGTTAGCCAGTGGTCGTTTAAATCCGCCAGATATATGCCTGATTTATGCGACTCCCGCGCAAATGATTATTTTCATTAACGGTTTGCAGTGGGCTGGTTATAAAAAACTCGAGTGGTCGTGTGTCGGCGAATCTGCCTGTGCCGATTCCTGGGGCCGCGCACTGTCAACGGGAGAACCCAGCCTGTCGCTACCCTGTTTTGCCGAACGCCGCTACGGTGGTGTGATGGAGGATGAATTATTAATGGTTATTCCCCCATCCTATCTGCCAAAAGTAATTCAAGGTCTGGAAGCTTTATCGAGCAATGGGCTGCGCTACCCAATACCGCAATATGGTGTGAATAATGATGTACGTGCGGGCATGGGTGTTAGCTACGAGGATAAACCCGCGTAATTGGCTTATTGCTCGTAGCTACCATTTTGTAATGGCTTGAGTTTAAGTAATAAAGGCACGCTCTTTTTACGGTGTATGCTTTTATTGCGAACGGGGTCTATTGTTCAGCCCGATACTCGGTCATCCGGCGGGCATTGTTCTATTCGGTTTGGCGGTTTGTAAAATCTGCGACCAGTTGTTTTCTAGCCTCGAGCATATTCTCAAGAGCCGGCAATACTTCTGGCCAATTGCGGGTCTTTAACCCACAGTCGGGGTTTATCCACAGCCGCTCGGCGGGGATGCGCTGCTCGGCTTTTTTCATCAGCGCGACAATGGCCTCCACCGTGGGGATATTCGGTGAGTGGATGTCGTAAACACCGGGGCCAATTTGGTTGGGGTAGTGGAACTCGTCAAAGACATCCAGCAAGCTCATATCGGAACGTGAGGTCTCGATGGTAATGACATCGGCATCCATCTCGGTGATGGCGGCGATAATGTCGTTAAAGTCGGAGTAGCACATGTGGGTGTGAATCTGTGTGGCATCGCTGACGCCATTGGCGGTAATGCGAAAGGCGCGTATTGCCCAGTCGAGATAGTCCTGCCACTGCGTTTTGCGTAGGGGTAGGCCCTCGCGGAGAGCGGCCTCGTCAATTTGAATAATATCGATGCCGGCATTTTCCAGGTCGAGTACCTCCTCACGTATCGCCAGGGCCAGTTGCAGACAGGTTTCGGAGCGGCTTTGGTCATCGCGTACAAAGGACCAGTTTAATATAGTGACCGGGCCGGTGAGCATGCCCTTCATGGGTTTTGCGGTCAGTGATTGAGCGTAGCGTGCCCATGCCACGGTCATGGCTTTGGGGCGCGATATATCACCGTAGATAATCGGCGGTTTTACACAGCGTGAGCCGTAGGATTGTACCCAGCCGAATTGACTGGAGGTATAGCCCTCGAGTTGTTCGCCAAAGTATTCAACCATGTCGTTGCGTTCGGGCTCACCGTGCACTAAAACGTCGAGCCCGAGAGCTTCCTGCTCGCGCACACAGTGGGCGACCTCCTCTTCCATGGCCCGCTGATATTTTTGGGCAGACAATTTCCCCAGGCGGAAGTCTCGCCGGCTCTGACGAATTTCTGCCGTTTGTGGAAAGGAGCCAATCGTGGTGCTGGGGTAGAGGGGTAGTTGTAGTTTTTCCCTCTGTTCCACTGCGCGCAGGGGATAGGGAGACTGGCGCTTGGCCATGGAGTCGTTAATCCGACTCAAGGCATTTTGTACCTCGGGTTTATGCACCCGTGGTGAGTTTCGACGACTATCAATGAGAGCACGGTTGGCCGCGAGGGCCTCGGCAACGCAGTCTCTGCCGCTATTCAGTGCCAGGGCAAGAGTGCTCAGTTCATCGAGTTTTTGCACCGCAAAGCAGAGCCAGGGCTTCACATTACTATCCAGATTTTCCTCGCTATCGAGGTCGACCGGTACATGCAGTAGAGAGCAGGATGGAGCTAGCCACAAGCGCGCGCCGAGGAGCTGGTGAAGGGGCTCGAGCCAGTCAAGGGTGGCATTAAGGTCGTTGATCCAGATATTGCGGCCATTAATAACGCCCAGTGAAAGAACTTTGTCTGCACTTAATAGTGCTACGGCTTCAGCGATTTCATCTTTGGCGTTGATGGCATCGAGGTGGATGCCATCAACAGGCAATGCACAGGTCAGTCTTAAATTGTCTTGTAGCTGGCCAAAGTAAGTGCTTACTAAAATTTTGAATGAGCGACCTTGTAATCCCTCGTAGGCCTCAATAGCTGCAGCCTGCCACTCGGCTTCGAGTTCGGTAACCAGGGCTGGCTCATCCATTTGCAACCACTCAATGCCGGTTTTGTCGAGTTCGGCAAAGAGGGTTTGATAGGCTGCGATTAAAGCTTCAAGCAAATCGAGTTTATGACCACCATCTTTGCTTTTGCCCAGGCTTAGGTACGTTAGCGGGCCAATAATGACCGGCTTAATCTTTAAGTCCTGGGCATGGGCTTCTTCTATTTGTTCAATAAGTGCGCGGGCATTGACGGTAAAGTGAGTGCCTACTTCAAACTCTGGCACGATGTAGTGGTAGTTGGTATCAAACCACTTGGTCATTTCCCCGGCACTGACACAGCAGTTGGCGCGCTCGTTGGCCGAACGGCCCCGGGCGACCCGGAAGTAGTTGTCCAGTATTGAACCGGGCAGGTCTCGCACGCGGGAGGGGATATGACCGAGTAAGAAGCTGGTATCTAGCACCTGGTCGTAGAGGGAAAAATCACCGACGGGGATATAGTCGAGGCGACCTTGTTGCTGCCAATGGATCTTGCGCAGCGCTGCAGCGCTGTCTAATAATTCTCTTTGGTCGGACTTACCCTGCCAGTAGTTTTCAAGGGCAAATTTTAATTCGCGTTTTTTGCCAATGCGGGGGAAGCCGAGATTGTGTGTCGTTACCATGACCTTATGTGCTCCGATTTATTATGAAGCGGCGCATTGTAGGGATGGTGATAGGTGAGTAATAATGATGATTTGTCGCCAAACGATGAGATATTTTCATAGATGATCGAGCATAGCCACCTAAAGATTATTGCCGCCCTGAGGAAAAATGGCACATTGACCGAGGCCGCGAATACGCTATGCCTGAGTCAGTCGGCCCTGTCCCACCAAATTCGCAGCCTCGAAAAAAAGCTCGGTGTCGGCTTGTGGGAGAGGGACGGGCGCTACCTGCGGCTCACTCATGCCGGTCAGCTGCTCCACCAGGTTGCCGAGCAAGTGCTACCGGTACTTGCCCAGGCGCAGCAGAGTTTGAAAGCACAGGGCGAGGGTCGCCAGGGCATATTACGCATCGGTGTGGAGTGTTACCCCTGCTACGAGTGGTTGACCGGGGTTACTGGTGAATTCATGCGTCAAATGCCAGAGGTGGATGTCGACATCGTCAGCAAATTCCAGTTCTCCGGGCTCGAGGGTTTGCTCAACCACCACATTGATATTCTCATCACCCCCGACCTGATCAAGCAGCAGGGCAGTTATTACGAAGTACTGGCCGATTACGAACTGGTCCTGGTGTTGGCGGCGGATCATCCGCTGGCGCAGTGTCGGCAAATTAATCCCGCGCAACTGGCCGCGCAAACACTGCTAACCTTTCCCGTACCGGTGCAGCGCCTGGATGTTTTTAATCACTTTCTAGGTCCCGCCAAGCTCAAACCCAGTCACCATAAGGCGGTTGAATCTCTGGAGTTAATGCTGCAAATGACGGAGTTACAGCGCGGTGTGTGTGTGCTGCCGAAGTGGTTGGCGGAGGCCAAATGTGCAAAACAGCAGCTGGTTACCCTGCAACTGGGTGCTGGCGGCATGCAGCGCAAACTCTACATTGCAATGCGTGAACAAGACCGTGGTATAGGCTATATAAGGCACTTTATTGAGGTGGGTAGAGCAAGGGCGGGCCAGTCTTTTAAGGCTTGAGGACATGGGCAGGGAGCTTGATAACAGCCTATGTCCCGGGTCTAGATCGCCTCGCAGAGTCTAAGGCTTGCGGTGAGGCTGGACGCTAGCTTTGAGAATGGCTAGATAAGGCTGCAAAGTGGCTGTGAAACCTGCAGGCAGAGTGTATGTTGACTATGCTTGCTATCATTAGTTATGGCGCAAAGCTGTTGAATCATACAATTAAGGACGATGGGCTGCCAGGAAAGTAGCTGCTCAATAGGCAAGGATAAAGGGATGTTATGCATATTCTAATTGTCGATGATGTGGCCGAGAACATTCAGGTCGCGATGAATATCCTCACGGAAGGTGAGCACACCTTTTCCTTTGCAACACAGGGTGAAGAGGCACTGACCATCATCGAGCGGGAGGCAAGGCAGCTTGATCTGGTATTGCTAGATATCATGATGCCGGGTGTCGATGGCTATAGCGTCTGCCAAAGGGTGAAAGAAAATCCCGAAACGGCTCCCATTCCCATTATTTTCCTGAGTGCAAAAACCGACGTTGATGCCCTCGGTAAATGTTTTTCACTCGGTGCTGTCGACTATATAACAAAGCCCTTTCATGCCGAGGAGCTGTTGGCACGGGTCAACACTCATACCGAGCTTTATCGAGCTAAAAAATTGCTCCAGCAAAGCAATATAGAGCTGAACACAAAGCTCAAGTTTGAGCACCGGCGTTTAAACACCGAGCTTGAGGACAATCAAAAAGAAATGATCGCCATGTTGGCTGGTTTGATGGAGTCAACGTCCGATGAAACGGGTCAGCATATTTTGCGAGTGTCAGAAATCTCGGCGCTGCTCGCCCACTATCACCCCGCTCTCAGCGTCGATGATGTCGAAGTGGTACGTCACGCCGCACCAATGCATGACATCGGAAAAATGATGGTGCCCCACGAGATACTGCACAAGCCAGGGCGCTATACGGAGGGAGAGTTTAAGCAAATGCAGGAGCACCCTGACCATGCTTATAAGTTGTTAGCTTGTTCCGACCGAAAATTGATCAGGGCCGCTGCGATCATCGCTCACGAACATCATGAAAAATGGAATGGCAAGGGTTACCCCCAAGGCCTGCTAGGTGATGAGATACATATCTATGGCAGAATCGTGGCCCTGGCCGATGTCTTCGATGCCCTGAGTCATGCCAGAAGTTATAAGGATGCCTGGAGCACTGAAAAGGTGGTCGCCTATATAGAAGACCACAATGGCACTCAGTTTGATCCAGCGTTAGTGGCTATCTTTATGGAACACCTTGATGAGTTTTACGCCATTACACATATTTAGTACTTCTATTATGAAATCTAAATTAAGGATCAAGTGCTTTGGTTTACCCCAGGTGTTTAATTTTTCTTATGGGTGTATTGCGTACTACCTATTGCTCTTATTGTTTTGCCAGCCCCTATGGGCCCTTGCCACAGTCAATCTCACTAGCGCCGAACAACGCTGGATAGAACAGAACCCTGTTGTCTATGTGGGAGGGAGCCCGGACTGGACGCCCTTTGACTTTGCGGATGACAATGGTGGGCACAGAGGACTTGTCCATGATTATCTGCAGTTGGTGGCAGAAAAGACAGGTCTTACCCTAAAGATAAGTGTCGCCCCGTGGTTTGAAAGCCTGGAGAAAATACAGTCAAATAAAATTGACCTGTTAGGGGCCGTGCATTACACCGAAGATCGTCAGCGATATTTGAATTTCTCAAAACCGTACTTTGAAGTTCTAGATTTTTTCTTTATTCGAGATGATGTTAAGGCACAAACATACGATGATTTAAGGGGTAAGCGTGTCGCTCTTCCAAAAGCTTATGCGCATATTGAATTCCTGGCGGAGCACTTCCCGGAAATTGAGGTGGTTCTGGTCGATACATTTGGCGATGCCATAGATGCCGTGTTGGAGCATCGCGCTGAGTTACTTTATGACACCTATGGCTCACTCATTTACACCATCGAAAAAAAGGGAATTAATACCATTATTCCCTTTAAGTCGACAAGTCATTTGGGTGATAAATTCATTCATGTTGCGACTCGAAAAGAATTGCCAGAGCTTGCCACTATCGTGCAAAAGGGCCTAGATGCAATTACGGAAGAAGAAAAGAGAGATGTAAGTAAACGCTGGCTGGGTAGTCGGTCTTTAGGGATCGTCATTGATAAGTCCTTTGATCTTTCTTCGGAAGAGCGAGAATGGTTATTGGGGAACCCCGTCGTGCGTTTTGCGGGGGATCCCAATTGGTTGCCCTACGAGGCCTTCAATGAACAGGGGGAATATATTGGTATTGTTGCCGATTACCTGGCGCTTATAGAAAATAAGCTTGGTATTAGTCTTGAAATTATACCGACAGCATCGTGGCGTGAGTCAGTTGAAAAATTAAAACGTGGTGAGATCGATGTCTTGTCGGAAACCAGCGATTCAGATCTGAAATCGCATTTGAAGTTTACCCGTGACTATGTGTCCAGCCCTCTTGTGATTGTAATGAATCAGCGTGCCAGCTATGTTGAAGGTATAGATAATTTAAAGAATAAAAAAATCGCTCTTATCTGGGATTATGGCTATGTGCCGAAGATAGTGAATACCTATCCTGATATTGATTTTGAGAGGGTAGACTCAATACAGGAGGGCCTGTCTGCAGTATCGACATCGAAGGTTGACGCTCTGGTCGCCACGCTAGCCCAGGCTAGTTACCACATTTCAGACCTGGGTATGAATAATATTCGTATTGTTGGGCAGACAGAGTTCGAAACCCAGTTGGCTTTCGGAGTGAGAGAGGAATTCTTGCCGCTTTTAGACTTGTTTGACCGTGCCTTGCTGAGTATTACCCCCGACGAAAAACAAAAAATAATGAATAAGTGGGGTGAGCATAAATATACTGAAAAACATGATTATAGCCTCCTTGTACAAGTTGCCGTTGTTCTCTTGCTGATCATTTTATTTACGCTCTATTGGAATCGTAAGCTAGCAAGAGAGGTAGCTCTGCGCAAGGTGGCTGAAGAGCAGACAAGAATATTGATTGATAAAATACCCTTGCAAATTGTTGTGACATCATACGAAGGGCATATATTGTCCGCCAATCCACAGGCCTTGAGTGACCATCAGGTCGGCGATAAAGAAATGGGTCGCTATAATATTTTGGACTTTTATGTCAATAAAAGTGATAGAAAATCTGTGCTCAATGAAATGATTAAAAGGGGGGCCGTTGATCAGAAAATTGTTCCTATGTATGGGCGTGATAGAGACATTCGACAGATGATGTTGTCAATTACTCCCATTGTCTATCTCAATACCCCCGCTTTACTATCCCTGGCGGTTGATCTGACGGACCGCCTGGAATTTGAAGATGCCTTAAGTAGGGCAAAAGAATATGCGGAAGCCGCTAGCCGAGCAAAATCTGAATTCCTGGCAAATATGAGTCATGAAATTCGTACACCAATGAATGCGGTATTGGGATTTACCGGTTTGCTAATGGAACAGGTTGACGATCCCAAGCTGAAGTCATTTGTAAAAACTATTCAAACGGCAGGTAATAACCTCTTGGTTTTAATTAATGATATTTTGGATTTGTCAAAGATTGAGGCTGGAAAGTTAACGATTGAAAAAACACCGTGTAACCCTGCCGATCAGCTTTGGGAATTGAGTGATATATTTAGTCTAAAGGCTGACGATAAAAATATTGAATTGGTGTTTGAACTCGATTCCAGCTTGCCAAAATGCTTACACCTGGACGCGGTGCGTTTGCGTCAAGTGCTTTTTAACCTACTTGGAAACGCGATAAAATTTACAGAGCGGGGTGTGATACGGGTTCATTTGTGGGCTGATAATGCAGATGAAGTGCGAAGTCAGGTCGACTTGTCGATTAGTGTTGAAGATAGCGGCATTGGTATCTCCAGGGAGCAGCAAGAGCTGATCTTTCAGCAATTTACTCAATCCAGTGGTCAGGATGGTCGAAAGTATGGCGGCACAGGCCTGGGCTTATCCATCACGAAGCGTTTGGTTGAGATGATGGGAGGTACCCTCATCTTAAGTAGTGAGCTGGGTAAGGGCTCCGTATTCACCGTTAAATTGCCGGGGGTCGATATCGCATCCATGCTAGTAGATCCCGCTCTGGGGGTTAATAGTAATGGCGTCGGTGAAGTGACCGATTTCTTACCAGCGAAGATCTTGATTGTCGATGACGTGGCTGATAATAGAGCGCTGTTAAAGGCGAATTTTGCGGATACAGCCCTTGTGCTTTACAGCGCTACCAACGGTCTCGAGGCGCTCAATCTAGTGACCGAACAAAGCTTTGATCTTATTTTAATGGATATACACATGCCTGTTATGGCTGGCTATGAGGCCGCCGCAAAAATTAAAAAAATTGCCGATGTTCCCATCGTGGCGCTAACCGCATCGGTGATGGCTGATGAGTTTGCGCCAATAAACAAGGTTAATTTTGATGGCTATTTAAGAAAACCCGTTTCCAAATCCGAGTTATTTCTTGAGCTAACCAGGTTCTTGCCCTTTGAAACGCCGCTTTTGGCTGAGGATTTGGAAAGTGAATACACGGAAGTCCTGGCGGATGAGACGGCAGTTATACCCTTTGTTGTTGAGCATCTCGAGGACTTGTCCGATCACTACGATACAATTTCAGTGGGTAATAACCTGACAGAAATTGCGTCCTTTGCCGATGCTCTCATAGAAATAAGTGAGCGCTATCCCTTCGAGCATTTGAATAACTATGCGCAACAATTGCTGGAGCAAATAGCCGTTTTTGACATTCCCGCCATCAAACGCTCCATTAATACCTATCCGCAATTGATTTGTACGATTGAAAAAATGGCCGCGAATAATCTCTAGGCGAAGATATTAACCTCCGCCTTTTTGAAGAGCCTGTTGCTAGCAATGCCCCGGTGAGAAATGGTTAAACAATCACCGGGGTATATTTGTCTGCAAGCTGTAAGTTAACTGGATAGCCGGCTACTAAGGCGATTGATAAGCTTTACAGTAGCGCTTAAACCCGGGACTAGCCCTCCAGAGCAAAACCGGCAGTCAAACCACCATCGGCAATAAATTCGGATCCGGTGGAGTAGGAGCTATCGTCGGAGGCCAGATAAACGGCCAGTGTCGCCATTTCTTCGGGCTGGCCAATGCGGCCGATTGGGGCTTTGGAAAATAGCGCATCGGCACTTTCGCCGGTGAGTCCTGCGTCAGTGAGCATGCGGGTCATAATGCCACCCGGGTGAATGGAATTGACGCGGATGCCGTCGGGGCCAAGTTCCATAGCGGCGACTTTAGTCATACCGCGTACGGCAAACTTACTGGCGCAGTAAGCGACACCGCCGACAGCGCCACCGAGACCTGCGATAGATGAGATGTTGATAATCGAGCCACCGCCCGCGTCTTTCATGGCGCCGGCAACACTCTTCATGCCGAGGAAAACACCGACCTGATTGATATTAATGGTCTTCATGTACTTCTCGACGCTCATTTCTTTAAGCATGCCGAGATCACCAATGCCAGCGTTGTTAACTAGCACATCGAGTTTGCCGAACTTGGCGACGGTGGCGGCAACAGCCGCTTGCCAGTCGCTTTCGCTAGTAACGTCGAGATGCACATAGGCAGCGGCATCGCCGATGTCGGCGGCGGTTTGTTCGCCTTCTGCATCCAGTACATCGCAGAGCATGACCTTGGCACCGCGCTCGACAAAAATACGGGCTTCGGCAGCGCCTTGACCACGGGCGGCACCGCTGATGAGTGCAACTTTCCCTTCGAGATTTTTCATGATTTGACTCCAGTTATAGTTATTAATGGCTTGTCTGTAAGTTTAGCCATGGCAGTGTAGCGCCAATTTTTGGGTTTTCACGAACTATTCGCGACCGAATCGGCGGTGGCTAGGGAGGCGTAATACGGGGTCTGTTTGGCCGCTTGCATGGAAGCGCCGGTTAAAGAGGTTTATCATTCCGGGCTGTGTTGTTATTTACTCATTATAAATACGGTGAATGTGTTTTATGGACTCCTGGCTGCCCTATATTCTTCCCCCCCTCATTGGTGCATTGATTGGTGCGGTGACCAACGACGTGGCGATTCGCATGTTGTTTCGACCCTATGCACCTATTTATTTCGGTAAGTGGCAATTGCCTTTTACCCCGGGTCTGATTCCCCGCGAGCGCCACCATATCGCCGAGTCCATCGCCGACACCTTTGTCGCGCATGTCTTTGGTAATAACGATGTCGCGGAATTATTTCTTACTGAGAAAGTCAAAACAGACCTTAAAACCAAGGTCGATGAATTGATTGGTAAGCTCGGCGGCATGCTCAATATTACCGAACCGATGCTGGGTATGGCGCGCAGTATGGCGGGGAATTATCTGCTTAGCGAAATTGCCAAGGTCGCCGAGCAAAGCGGTGAGGATAGCGAGCAAATTAAATTGCGTATTCAGGCGAAAATCGACAATCTCGATGTCGCCACGCTCGAAGAGCTGGTGATGGGCTTCTCACGTAAGCAGTTTCGTCACATTACCTGGTTTGGTGCCGTACTCGGCGCCATGATTGGGGTGGTGCAGGTGATTCTGTTTCAAGTATTACCCATGGGCTAATACTTGAGGCTAACTAATTAAGCCGCCTGCAGCCCGGCCCGCGAATGACGCTGCGCCCACCCGTTTCGGGGCTGACCTGTAGCTGTGTGCCAATGCGCTCCTTCAGGCTAGCGACATGGGAGATGACGCCGATCAATTTACCGCTTTGCTGCAGACTTGAGAGCGCTTCAAGGGCCGTGTCCAGGGCCTCTTCATCGAGGGTGCCGAAGCCCTCATCTAAAAATAGCGAGTCGACGCGAACATTTTTACTGGCCATTTGCGACAGGCCCAGTGCCAGGGCGAGACTGACGATGAAGCTTTCCCCGCCGGATAAATTCTTGGTGGAACGTATTTCCCCAGCCTGGTAATTATCGACCACATTGAGTTCCAAGGGCTGCCCCTTATCCCTGATTAACAAATAGCGATCGCTCATTTTTTGCAGCTGGCGGTTGGCGTGGCCGACCAATAATTCAAAGGTTAAACCCTGGGCAAAGTTGCGATATTTCTTGCCATCGGCCGAACCAATTAACAAGTGGAGATTATCCCAGCGCTCACATTCTATTCTTTGTGCATCGATGGCAGAGCTCCGCTCTTGCTGCCTAGCCCGCAGTTGCTGGTTGTCGTCGAGTTGTTGCCGGCAGGCGCCAAGCTCCTGTTGTACCTGCTTGAGTTGCTCGACAGTCTGCTCGAAGTCTTGTTTAAGGGCTCCAATGGTTCGTTCGCTGATGTGTTTGTTGCGCTCCGTCTTTAAGCGCTCATCCCGATCCTGGTACCTGGCATTGAGACCGCTTTTCTCAGCACTCAATTGCTCCGCCTCTCGTGTCAATGTGCCCCGCAATTCAGCGCTAATACTGGCTGCCTGGTAGTCACTTTCGCTGACAAATGAGCACTCGCTAAGGTCTTGTTTGAAGCCCTCTTCGGCAAGCCTTAGCTGATGTGATCTATTTTGTAGGCTATTTTCTATGGCCTCGATTTGGCTCTTGAGTGTTGTCGCATCCTCGGAGCTTGTGTGCAAATACTGATTGGCCTTATCGGCTTGTTTTTCGCTGCTGGCTACGGCTTCGGCTAGTAGGGACTCCTCAAACAAGGGGTCTTTATCTGCAAACAGTGTTGTGCGCTCAAGTTTTAGTGCTTGTAGCTTGTTTAATAAGGCGTTGTGACTGATGCGCTGTTTTGCCAGATCGCCACTTTTCTCACTAAGCTGTTGGCTTTGGTGTTGAATTCTCAGCGTGAGCTTGCCGATGCCCTGGTCGAGGCCGGCTTTTTCAAGTTGTTTGGTACGCCATTGCTCACGGCGGGTAATAAGGGTTGCCTCGGCAGCGGCAAAGCCATCCTCGGCTAGGGTGGTGATGCCATAAGGGGCTAAGGTGGCCAGAATGTCTAGCTGTTCGTTTTCTAATTGCCCAGTGAGCTGAGCCTGTTCTTTGTATAGGCGGGCGCATGTTTGCTCGGCAGCGTCCTTTCGATGGCCTGCTGTGATATGTTGCTGAGCCAATTGGTTGGCCGTCTTTTTAGCCCTTTCCAGAGAATCGCGCAAGGTGGCCAGGGCTTGGTCTTGCTGGTCGATGCTGTGGAGACGCTGGTTTGTCCCTGCCAGTAATTCCCGGTTGTCTTGTTCGAACTGGGGTAAAGACGCGGCGAATTCATCACTCTCGGCCAGTGTAAAACCACTGTTGGACAACTGTTGCCTGCTTTGTTGAAGCTGGCCTTGTTGATGGTTTACTTGCTGCGCTATCGTCTCCTGCTGTTGGCTGATCTGTTCAAGCTCCTTGTTGTTTTCAGCAGCGCGAAGCTGGTAAGTGAGGAGCTCTTGGTTGACTGTACTCAGCTCGGCCCTTACCTCCCCGAGTCTGGTAGTACTGCCGTGGGCCTGAGGTACATTACCTGCCGCGTAGGGGTGGTCATTGGCGCCGCAGAGAGGGCAGGGCTCGCCATCTTCAAGTTGCTGGCGGGCCTGCTCAAAACTTTGGATTTTATTGAGTAGTGAAACCTGGGTTTCGAGTAAGGTTAATTCTCGCCCAAGGCCGGTCTGCTTTTCTGTGTGTACCAACAGTTTTTGCTTGTTAGCGGCAATGTTGGTACACAGCTCTTGATGCTGGGTGTCGAGCTTGGTCCCTAAGCCCTGTGACTGGGCGAGGGCCGTATGTTGTAGCCCCAGACTTTCTAGCAAGCGTTGATTCTCCACCAGCTCTGCCTGTGATTTTCGCCAGTGGCTGAGTTCCTGTCCATCTAAGGTTTGTAAGCGTTCGCTTTCCAGCAAGCTGAGTCGGTCAATGAGCTGCTGAAGATCCCGCTCTTGCTCGACGAGTTGACTAGACTGCTGCTGCCATGTCGCGAGAGTGTTACGGCGCTCGGCTTTGGCACAGTCGTGTTCTGCCATTTTTTCACGGCAACTGAGTGTTAAGACACGCAATGCCGCAAAGCGATTTTGCAAGCCGCTGAGTCGATCGAGGAGTGTTTCATCGGCCCGGCTGTTAGCGATCCGAGCTAACAGTTTACCTAGTTCGGCTTCGCTCCCTGCTAGGTCTGTGCGGCTTGTTTGCTGCTGTTCTTGTAGGTGATCAAGACCTTGCTTGAGTTCTTTTAGTGCGGTGGCGGCATTGGTAAGCGGTGCCTGCTGTTCCTGGGACTTCAGGTCCAAGGCCTGGGCCAGGCGAATGTTGGGCAGGGCTAGGCTTTGAGCCTTGCGGCTTTCTGTAAGCGAGTACTTACTTTCCTGTAACTTGTTTTGTGCTTGGCTGAGCGCGAGTTTTTTTGCCGGCAATTTAGCGTGATATTGCTGTTTGTTTATTTGCTCGGCGCGTTGCGCCTGACGCAATGAACAGAGACTGGCGTAATGGGGGGCCAGTTGCAGTGCGCGCTCGGCGGCCTGAAGTTTTACTGCCTTGTCTTGAAAGGCAGTGTGGCGAGTGTGCAAGGCCTGCTGTTGTTGCTCGAGTACTTGCAGTTCACCTTGTAGACCGCCGATAGTTTCTAGCCAGGTGATTGCCTGGTTATATTGTTCGCCCTGGTTGTTCAATACGCCTGCTTGTTGTTTTTGCTGTGCCAGCTTAGTGTTAAGTTCAGCCTCGTCCTCTGTGCTCAACAGGGCCATGCCTGCCAGCTCGGCTGTCAGGGTATTGAGTGTGTTATTTTCGCTGCCGCGCAGCTGATGGACGCGGGTCGATATCTGACTGTAAATGGCACTGCCGGTGATTTGCTCCAGTATCGGGGCGCGCTGGTCGGGGGCGGCCTGCAGGAAGGCGGCAAAACTGCCCTGGGCGAGTAGCATCGACAGGGTGAAGCGCTCGAAATCCATGCCGGTAATATTTTCGATGCGCTGCGCGACATTGCGGATTTTTGCCTCGATAATTTGTCCCGACAGGGCATCGGCAATTTCATGCTTGGGGGCCTGTAGGTCGCCGCTGGCTTTTTTGCGGGCGCGGTGCTGGCTCCAGTGGCAGCGAAATTGTCCGCTAGGTGTGGCAAAGGTGATCTCGGCGAAACATTCACCGCTGTGGCGCGACATAATTTCATTGCTGCCTTTGGTGATCTTGCTGAGCCGTGGCGTGCGTCCATAGAGGGCCAGGCAAATGGCATCGAGAATGGTGGATTTACCGGCACCTGTGGGGCCGGTAATGGCAAAAATTCCGTCGTTGTCAAAGGCCGGGTCGGTGAGATCAATCTGCCATTCACCGAGTAGTGAATTGAGGTTAAGAAAGCGTAGCTGCAGAATTTTCATCGTTTGTCTGTGTTACTCCGCCCGCAAATCATCGTCGTGGAGGGAGCTCAATGTTTGTCGATAGCTGTGCAGTAAATTGGCTTGTTGGCTTTCGGGTATGTCATGGGCGCTGAGACAGCGAGCAAAAACATCATCGACACTGAGATCTTCTAGGCTTTCATCGGAGTGACTACTATTGAGCACCCGGTCGATAAGGCGTGTATTTTGGATGCGTAAGATAAGCAGTTCACTGCCCTCGACCAGGGTTTCAAGGCGCTCCCGTAAATCACTGACGAGTTCATCGCCGCGATAGATCACTTCAAGCCATACCGGCTGGTCTAGTTCAATCAAGGCGCTTAACTGCTGAGCGATTTCTACCCAGTTGCCGCTAACCTTACTGAGCCGTTGAAAGACCGGTACGGGTAGCAATACTAGCGCGGGTTTTCCAACAGCCCTGTGCGGGAATTGCAGCAGGCAAACACTTTTTTGCTGCCTAGCTTCACCAAAGCCCATGGCCAGGGGCGAGCCGCTGTAGCGCATCAGCTCGGAGCCGCCAATCTGCTGCGGCACATGGAGGTGACCGAGGGCGACATAGTCGATACAGGAAGGAAAAATACTGGCATTCACATGGGCCAGGGAGCCGACGTAAAGCTCGCGCACGCCATCGCCATCAATGGTTTGCCCACCCGCCGTAAACAGGTGGCCCATGGCAATTATCGGAATGTCGAACCCGAGGGCCCGGCGCTGGTCTTGGGCCAGTGCGGCGACCTGGTGGTAGTGGTCCCGAATGCCCTCGAGTAGCTTGTGATCTTTGTCGGCACTGCTCTCGCCTGCTTCCACCAGGCGAATATCCCTATCGCGCAAATAGGGCACGGCGCATACGAGGAGCTCGGGACTGCCTTCGGCATCCTTTAACAGTAATATCTCATCGTCGATATTGTCCGTGGCGGCGCCAATAACGTGTACGTTTAGGCTGCGCAGCAGTGCCTTGGGGGCATCGAGAAAGGTGGGGGAGTCGTGATTGCCGGCAATGACAATAATATGACGGCAGGACGAGGCGGCGACGCGACAGAGAAACTGATAGTAAAGACTTTGTGCGCGATTACTGGGTGTGCCGGTGTCGAAAATATCGCCGGCGACGAGGAGTATATCGACCCGCTCAGCCTCTATCGTTACGGCCAGCCAGTCGAGAAATTGGCTAAACTCTCCATAGCGTTTTTGCCCATAGAGGGAGCGGCCAAGGTGCCAGTCGGAAGTGTGGAGGACTTTCATGGTTGCCGTCGCTTATGCAGTCTATGAGCTTTAACAGGAGGGATATGGTGGCTGTTGTTGTCGCGCTGGCAAGGTTAGCGCAATCTCTGCCCAGAGACAAAGTGGCAATACGTACTACGGTGATTGCGCTAGCCGCCGCGATTACAGCACTGCCAAGCGCGTCCTCTATACTAGGCGTGTAATCACGTATGCTAGGGGTTGTAGTCACCAAGTCGCTATTGCGCAGTCGAGCGGCGCCGTAAATAATAAGGAAGGGTATGTCCGATAGTCTAGAAAAATGGGTGCGTCGCCTCAGCGAGCAGGAAATGCCCGTTTTTAAACACTCCGTCACCGCCATTGGCCATGTTACCCAAAGTGACGAAACCTCGGCCTCCGAGTTGGCACAGGTGGTGTTGCAGGACGCAGCATTGACGGCACGTATTCTCAAATTGGCCAATAGTGCCGTCTATAATCCCGGTGGCCAGCCGGTAAATACCATCAGTCGAGCGGTATTTTTTCTCGGCTTTAGCACGGTGCGCACGCTTAGCTTGTCGCTGGCGGTTATCGATGCCCTGTTAAAATCGAACGCGCAGAAATACGTGCTGGAAATTATGGCCCAGTCCCTCCACGGTGCCGTGCAGGCGCAATCCTTTGCCGAAGAAAATGGCGACGATTCTCCGGAAGAGGTGTTTATCGCCACGCTCTTATACAACCTGGGAGAAATGGCTTTCTGGTGTGTGGCCGGTAAAGAGGGCGATGCAATTATTGCCTTGATGGAAGAGAAAAATGTTAGTGCTGAGCAGGCCCAGCAGGAAGTACTGGGTTTTACCTTTAAAGAATTGACGGTGGGTTTAACCAAAGACTGGCATTTAGGTGACCTGCTGCACAGTGCCCTGAATAAGCCGGGCTTAAAAAACCCACGCATCCAGAACATCGTTCTCGGACAGGAGCTGGCTAAAAATTCTATCCAGGGTTGGGATGATTATCACACCACGTCGACACTGAAGAAGGTGGCGAAACACCTGGATATTGCAGTGGAGGATGTGGAGAAACTCAGCCACGCCAATGCCCATAAGGCCATCGATACGGCGCGCAGTTTCGGTGCCAATAACACCATTAGCTATATTCCCATGCCGGCAGGTGAGGAGGAAGAGGGTGGTTTAGATACTGCTGAGGGCGCTGATTATCTTGAGCCAGACCCGATGTTACAGCTGAACATATTGCGTGATTTATCGGGCATACTCGATGAAAAACCCAGCCTCAGTGTGATTCTCGAAATCGTTTCAGAGGGGATTTATCGGGGTATTGGCATGGATCGGTGCTTGTTCGCCATGCTCACCCCCGATAGGAGTGCGCTGCGAGGAAAGCATGCCCTGGGTGATGCTGCCGATACTTTTTTAAAGACCTTTGTTTTTGATATGAAGGCCAAGCCGACGCTATTTAATATTGTGCTGCAGAAGAATATGGCCATCTGGGTGAAAGATGCGCCCAATAGCAATTACGCCAAGGCCCTACCAGCGGCTGTGATGGGTGTATTGGCCTGCGATGATTTTTTTATTAGCCCGGTACATATTAATCAGCGCAGTATTGGTTTGTTTTATGCGGACAGGAAAGCCAGTGGTCGCGCTCTCGACGGGGCCAGTTATCAGAGCTTCAAACATTTCGTTACCCAGGCCTGTATGGCCATCACTCATGTCAGCACGGGGCGTTAAACGATTGCCTAGAAAATTAGCGTGGCAGCGACAGCGAATGGCCAGCCTTTACCTGCTGGCTTTTCTTTGCCTTGCGCTGGTACCTGCACAGGCCGCTAGCTCAACGGATGAGTCAGGTGAGTTTACGCGACTGCTAGGCTTGCTTGAGCAGCGCCTGCAGTTAATGCAAGACGTGGCCGCCTATAAATACGCTAATCATATCGCCGTTGAAAATAAGCAGCGCGAAAAAGTGGTGTTGGCCAGTGCCATGGCCGATGCCCGACAACAGCAGCTCGCCCCGGCAAGCGTTGAGGCCTTTTTTCGCCTACAAATTGAACTCGCGAAAACCGTACAAAAATCCTGGCTAGAAAGGTGGCGCGCCGAGGGCCGTGTAGCTCAAACTACGGACGGCATGGCGGATCTTAATCATGATATTCGCCCCCAATTAATCGCCCTCGGGGCGCAACTGGTCGCGCAGATCCCACTGGTGCTGTCCGAATTGCAGGTTATTAATCGCTTCGATGAACACTTGCGGGCCATTAACGCGGCGATCACCTCGCCCTTTATTAACAGCACAATGAAGGGCGAGCTTCTGCAGTCTTTATTACAGGTACGCCGGCTAGCGCCACGAGATAACAGCGTACTGGCCAATATTTTAAACAGCGGCGTACTTCGCGTAGGTACCACCGGTGACTATGCGCCCTTTAGTCTGCTCGATAGGCCCAGCGGTCAATACTCGGGCATTGATATTGATTTGGCGGGCCAGCTGGCCGCTAGCCTGGGGGTCGAATTGCAATTGGTCGCCACCTCTTGGCCGAGCCTGATGGCTGACCTCAGAGCCAATAAATACGATGTGGGTATGAGCGGTATTAGTCGCACACTAGCGCGCCAGCGCAGGGCGTTTTTTTCCACAGCCTATTCCACTGGGGGTAAAACGCCCATTGCCCGTTGTGATGCCGTGGCCCACTTAAATAGTTTAAACAAAATTGATCAAGCTGGGGTGCGCGTCATCGTTAACCCCGGCGGCACCAATGAAAAGTTTGTACGTCAGAATATTAAGCATGCCGAAATCATTGTCTACCCCGATAATACTAGTATCTTTGCAGAGCTTATTGCTCGACATGCCGATGTCATGATTACCGATGCCATTGAAGTCGAACTACAGCATCATCTGCACCCAGAGCTTTGTGCCACCATGCCCGATGAACTTTTTAGTCACGTGGAAAAGGCATATTTGATGGCTCAGGATATTGCTCTAAAAGAATATGTCGATGCCTGGTTGCGAGAGCTGGAGCGGTCGGGAGCACTGAAGGCTGCCTTTTCTTCTTACCTCGAGTAGTGAGCCCATCAATTGATTAAAATAATTCAACAACCATGGAGAGATGACAGTGCAACAACTCAGTTCCTATCGTTGTTTTGGTGGACAGCAACAGCGCTACAGCCATAACTCCTCGAGTTTAAATTGCACCATGACTTTCTCGGTGTTTCTGCCGCCCCAGGCCGAACACAAAAAACTGCCGGTGCTGTACTGGTTGTCGGGCCTGACCTGCAGCGATGAAAACTTTGTGATTAAAGCCGGGGCCCAGCGCTATGCCAGTGAATTGGGGCTTATTCTCGTGATGCCCGATACCAGCCCGCGGGGCGAGGGTGTGCCCGACGATGTTGACGGCGCCTACGATTTTGGTCTCGGCGCCGGCTTTTACCTCAACGCCACTCAGCAACCCTGGGCCGAGCACTACCGCATGTACGACTACATTGTCGACGAGCTGCCCGCTCTGTTGGCGGCCAACTTTGCCATTGATCCGAACCGGGCGAGTATTGCCGGTCACTCCATGGGTGGTCACGGCGCACTGACCTTGGGCCTGCGTAACCCCCACCAATATGCCTCTCTGTCGGCCTTTGCGCCGATTTGTTCGGCCATAAAATCGCCCTGGGGGCAAAAGGCCTTGAGCCAATACCTGGGCAGTAATCGGCAAGACTGGTTGCAATATGATGCCCTGCACTTACTTGAGAGTAGTACCCACTGCCCGCCGATATTGATCGACCAGGGTGAGGCCGATGATTTTCTCGTCGAACAATTACAGCCGGAGTTGTTTGAACAAGCCTGTGAGAGACAATTTCGCCAGGGGGAGGCCTACCCCCTTACCCTGCGTCGCCAGCCCGCTTACGACCATAGTTATTTTTTTATTGCCTCCTTCATCGGCGAGCATATCGCCTTCCATGCCCGTCACTTAGCGCTATGAATTAAGCAATTTCTAATTAAAATTGGGTGAAGCAAACCTGGATGTTTAATTTGAGGCGTGGAATGTCAGCTCATGACTTGAGCCCAAAGTCTTACCGTTTGTGGGGTGTTGAGCGGGTGGCAAGTTATCAGCGAACATTGAAAATAACTTCAGCCTATTTTTATAGCGATGAATGTTTAATATCTGTCCATTCAATACCAGCCGTGCGACATCGGCTCAGGGTTTCATACAGGGCCTGGCGAACTGTCATGTTGTTGGGCTCTTTACAGTGGGCCATGCCACGGTAGTCGATGGTCTTGTTGCACGCATGGGATGTATCACCTCGCTCGTATAGGACTTTTTCGTGGTAGTAATTAGACCAGCTCATTAGGCTTGCGGTGCTGTTGACGGTTGGGAATAGCCGGCAGTCGACCAGGGGCTTCAAGTTTGTTTGCGGCAGTTGTTCGTAGCTTTGTTGGGCCAAGGCCTCAAGCTTGGCGATACCTTCGGGCCCAAGTGGTGAGGCAGAGCCGGAGGCCTTGAGCGAGGTCTCAATGGCTGTGTTTATTGCTGGCCCTGCCGAGGTGATCGCTTCTTCTGTCGCAAGGGACCTGGTATTGATGGCCATGTAGAGCCCGGTGGTGGCGGTGATAATGGCGGCAATGCCCGTCAATATTCCGGGTATAGACGACCAAAAGGCCTTAGTCTCTGCAGCCATGAATATGCCTCGCGTAAAAAACTGCTCATTCTAGGTTTATTGGCCAGGGAAAACTGGCCATTGTTGGAGCTTACTTAATTGCTTGTTCCGTAGCGCACTCGTGTGCCCTTCTCGACACTCATGATGATTTCAGCCGGAGAAAGGTTTTTCGGGAAATAACAGCCGGAAATCTTCGCGCCGGCGAAGCTGCAACCCTCTAGGTTCGTTTGGCGGAAGTCGATGCCGCGCAAATCGGCATTGCGGAAATGACCATCGCTAAAATCCAGTTCGGCGGCGTCGAGGTTTCTCAGGTCGAGCCCCTGATAGCGTTGACTGAGCAGTTTGCTGAGGTCGAGATCCTTCTTTTTCAGATTGAAGCCATCGATGCGCTCACCGAGCAATAACTGGTAGGCGGGGTCTTCGCTGACGGTTCGCTTGTTCATGATTTATTCTCCATTTTATCGTTATTGTCTGCTGGATTGTATTGATTATGGCATGCTGGCGATAAATTCCAATCTGCAAATAAATCATAAAAATAATGAGGAAAAAGTGATGAGTGGGGAAATCGAAATTCACGGCACTTGTGCGCCTGCCTTTTCGGCAGTGTCTGAGGCCTTTGCGGCTAATTTTTCCGAGGGTAAGGAGGTCGGTGCGTCTTTTGTGCTGGTACAGGGCGGTGAGGTGGTGGTCGATCTGTGGGCGGGTTTTGCCAATGCTGCGCGCACCCGACCCTGGCAGGCCGACACCTTAATTAATACCTACTCCACCACCAAGGGCATGGCGGCGACGGTGGTTGGCGTGCTGGCAGATGAGGGCTTAATTGACTACGGGGCCAGGGTTGCCGACTACTGGCCGGAGTTCGCGGCTGCGGGTAAGGCGCAGGTGACGGTGGCGCAATTACTCTCCCACCAGGCGGGTATTTGTGGTCCCCGCGAGCGTCTTGAGGTGGCGGAGCTTTATGACTGGGACAGCTTGTGTGCCATCCTTGCGGCGCAGTGGCCCTTTTGGGAGCCGGGTACGGCCAATGGCTATCACGCCATTGTCTTTGGCCATATTGCCGGAGAAGTCGCACGTCGCGCCTATGCAATAAAGCATGGGCAGATGAAAAGCCTGGGCCAGTTGTTTGCCGAAAAAGTTGCCGCGCCCATCGGTGCCGATAGCGATTATTACATCGGTCTGCCCGAGGTGGAAGATCATCGCGTGGCGGAAATGATCCCCGTCGCCAGTGCCGATCAGCTAGGCAGTGGCATGGGTGGTGGTAAGCGCATGAACGACGCGGCGTATTCGGCCATGGCCCACCCGCCCCTTACCGCTCACATCGCCAATGACAGAGCCTGGCGTGCCGCGGAGGTACCGGGTGCCAATGGTCAAGGCAATGCGCGGGGCATCGCCAAGGTGTACGGCGCCCTGGCCAATGGCGGGGAGTTGGGCGGACAGTCCATCATCAGCCAGCGCGGCATTGAGGCAATGACTCAAGAGGAGTGCTTCCGTAAAGATCAGGTGATTGGTGTGCGCATGCGCTGGAGTCGTGGCTTTATCTTAAATAAAGCCGAACTTTACGGTACTAATCCCGATGCCTTCGGCCACAGTGGCTGGGGTGGTTCCTTTGGCTTTGCCGATAGCAAGGCAAAACTGGGTGTGGGCTACGCCATGAGCCAGATGGATACCAATATATTTGGCGACCCTCGCGGCGTGCGCTTGATTAATGCGGTCTATGACAGTCTGTAGTTCATACGCCCCATGCTGTGTGGATCTAGACGCTAAATACTGCCCTGGGTTAATAGTTGAGTGACAACTCTTTCAATGGCTTGTTCTGGCAGTACATCACTGTTTGATAATGAGCTACATAAATTTGCCCCGGCCAGTGGCTGGGGTGATTTGTCGCTGAATAGTTTTAAGGCTGGCCCGCCAGCGGTAAGGATGTCGTTAATCACCCAGGGGCTGAGCATGCCGGCGTTTTCCTGTACCGGGCATTGCACCACATTGTGCAGGGCGGTGAGGAATTTAGGACCGATAAATTGAGGTGGCATAGGCCCGCTGATTTGCTTGAGTAAGCGTTCGGCATGGGCGCTGTAGAAATCGAGGAAGCTATTGCGCTGCCCAAATTGAGCGTCGAATAATAAAAAAGCGTTATGCACTTTTTTGTAGGCCTTAAATTTAAGTGCTTTGTTTGTGGCGGGCTCTTGCCCGCTGGTTTTGGGCTGCACCCACACTTCCCTGCCGAGGGCGTAGCCCTCGGGGAGTTCGCCGGGCTTGGGTAATTGTAAGTCGTCGGGCGCAAAAATAAGGAAGTCGGCATCGAGCCAGATGATGCGCCGATAGCCGGCTGTTAAATAATGCTGCAGACATTTTAAGCGGGCAAGGTCGGTGGCGATGACTTTTTGTGCCTGGGTTTTCTCTAATACCCAGGCGGGCAAGGTGTCAAAAATTTCATCGTCGATAAAGTGGTAGTCGTAACTTTTTTGTTTTGCCCAGCTTTTGACCGAGTCAATGCAGGGTGCTAACCAGGTGTACGGCAGTGGTTGGCGGTGGGACTGAATGACCAGGGTGTGGACGCGCGAACCGTTTGTTGACGGTTTAAAGGTCAATAACCTTCCCCGGGTTGAGAATATTGTTGGGGTCAAAGGTCTTTTTCAACAGTCGCATGGTGGCGATTTCTTCGGCGCTACGGCTGTAGTGTAAGTAGCGTTTTTTCTCCAGGCCGATGCCGTGCTCTGCCGAAATACTGCCACCCAGTGCTTGCAGAGGTGCGTAGAGTAAGTCTTCAACGCGGTGATAAACTTCGAGGTCTTCGCTCTCGGTACCGACCACGATGTGTAAATTGCTATCGCCGAGGTGGCCGAAAACGGCAATTTTACTGAGCCCGAGTCGGCTCTTTAATTCTGCCTCAATGTGCTTGAGATAAGCCTCCATGGCGCCGATGGGCAGACCAACATCAAAAATAATCACCGGGGCGATGGCGGCGAGGCTGTCGATATTGTCGCGTATCGCCCACAGGGCATCCTGCTCCTTTGCGGATTTTGCCAGCACGGCATCTTGAATCAAGTCTGTATTGAAGGCGCTTTCCAGGGCGGCGAGAAAGACCTCGGCTTCCCCTTCGGCATCGCTGCCAGTTGACTCAATCAGGGCGTAATAGGGGTGGCGCCGTTCCAGTGGCGGCGCGCCGAGGTGGGGGCCCTGAGTGGCGAGTTGATAGTAGTTGTCCCAAATCGCCTCAAAGGCGCTGAGTTTACCGCCGAGGGCACTTTCAATATGGCTGAGCAGGCGCGGTAGCTTGTCGAACTGGCCGGTGGCAACCAGAGCGGTGTTGCGGGCCGGCATCGCCGGGCGCAGGCGTAGCACGGCTCTGGTGACGATGCCGAGGGTACCCTCGGAGCCGATAAATAATTGCTTTAAATCGTAGCCCGCATTGTTTTTTAGCAGGTGATTCATCGACGACAGGATAGTGCCATCGGCCAATACCACTTCCAGGCCAAGTACCTGTTCGCGAGCCATGCCGTAGCGAATCACCTGATTGCCCCCAGCATTGGTGGCGATATTGCCGCCGATGGTGGCAGAGCCGCGGGCGCCGAGATCGAGGGCAAAAAACAGCGCTTCGGTAGCTGCGGCCTCCTGCACTTCTTGTAGATGCACACCGCTTTCTACGGTCATGGTGCGGCCGAGTTTGTCGATGGTCTCGATCTTTTGCATGCGCTCCAGGCTGAGGCATATTTCATCGCCAGCACAACTGGTGCCACCGACCATGCCACTGAGGCCGCCGTGCACCACCACGGCCTGCTGGTGCTGATTGCAGAGGCGAAGAATGGCCGCGACCTGTTCTGTGTTTTCCGGGCGCAAGAGCAGGGGGCTGTCATAGGGGTGGCCGCGCCAGTTGCCGACGGCGGCAATACTTGGCGACTCGACCACGCCACCGGGGCCAAGCAGGGCTTTTAATTGTTCACGTATTTCTTTCATGCTCTGTAGGGTGGGCTTTAGTCAATCTTGTCGGGGTCGATGTCGCGCTTTTCGATGAAGGCACCCATGATTTCCCGTGGAGCTTCGGTCTTTAGCAGGCGGGAGAAAATATTTAGCTCTGCGTAAATGCGCTCACCAATGGGTTCGCCGGGGCGCTTCATCAGCGCTTTGGTGTGGCGTAGGGCGGTGCGAGACTTAGCGGCGAGGCGCTCGGCGGTGCTCATCGCCTGTGTCAGAGCTTCACCGGGGGCGCAAACTTTATTGACCAGACCCATGGCCTCGGCGCTGCTGGCATCGAAAGCTTCGCCCAGCATCAACAGTTCTGCCGCCTTGTGGTAACCGGCCATTTGCACCAGGGTTTGCGATGAGCCGGCCTCGGGCACCAGGGCCAGGTTGATAAAGGGCAGGCTGAATTTGGCGGCGGGGTCGGCGTAAACAAAATCACAGTGGGCGAGTAGGGTGGTGCCCACACCGATGGCCAGTCCGTCGACGGCGGCGACAATGGGTACGGTGGTTTCGGCCAGCGTTAACAGAAAGTCGGCGGTGGCCGAGTCGCTGCCGGTATCGGGCTTGTCGAGGAAGTCATTGAGGTCGTTGCCGGCGGTGAAATCGCCTCCGGCACCGGTGATGACAAGCACCCTTAGCTCCGGGTCGGTATCGGCCTGACGGATCAGCTCACTGATGGCGGCATACATGTCTCGCGTCAGGGCATTTTTCTTCTCCGGCCGGTTTAGGGTAATGGTGCCGATGCCTCGGTTGAGCTTGATTAAGGTCTCGCTGCTTTTGTTCATTTTGGCTGTCCGCTTATTTTCTTATAGTTTAGAGGGCTATTGTCGGGACGGGTAAGAGCTATTGGTCGAGAATTGCCAGGCGCAAATACTTGAACAGCTTGCGGCTCGCCGCTGGACCCTTATTTTGCTCTCGTTCCTTACTAGCCTGGCGAATCAGTTGGCGCAAGTGCTGGCGTTCGAGTTCGGGGTGTTGTTCGAGAATATTGGTTAAGGCCTCGTTGCTACCGTCGATCAGTTCATCGCGGAGTTTTTCCAGGCGCTGAAACTGCAGGCGAAAGGTACGGCTGTTTTCGTCAAATGAGGCCAGCACCTCGGTAATTTTTTCGCGGTCTTCGCTGCGCATCAGCTTGCCGACGTACTGCATTTGTCGTCGCTTGCCCTCGCGGCTTTTTAGGCTGGCAGCCAGCTCCAGAGCTTCGCGCAAGATGGGACTGATCGGGACTTTGGCAAACTGTTTGGCGGGCAGGGCGAGCATTGCCTCACCGGTTTTTTGCAGGGCGGTCATCTCCCGTTTGCGGGAGGATTTGCTGATAAATTCCGGCTCGTCAGCGCTAGGCTCAGCATCAATGTCGGTGCTTTTAGTTTCGATCCGAGCGGGACGTTTGTGGTTTTTTTTTGACATAAAGGGGCTGCAAACAGTTTTGTTAATGAAAGTACTGGGCGCGTTTAAAGATAAACTCCCTATAAGTAAAATAGGGTCGCCAGGCCAAGAAAGGATAGAAAGCCAACCACATCGGTCACGGTGGTCAGCATAACACTACCGGCGAGGGCGGGATCGATACGTATCGATTTTAAAAACACCGGCAATAGAGCACCTGCGAGGGCAGCTGTGAGCAGGTTGATGACCATGGCAGCGGCAATGATCATGCCTATCATCGGCGCCTCAAACCACCAGGCGGCAAAAACACCTATTACCGTTGCCCAGAGCATGGCGTTGAGCGCGCCACTGAGGACTTCTTTATTGACCAGCCAGCGCAGGTTGTTGCGGTTGACCTGGCCCAGGGCCATGCCCCGAATCACTACGGTTAAGGTTTGGCTACCCGCGACGCCGCCCATGCTGGCGACGATAGGCATCAGAATGGCCAGTGCCACCACTTGCTCGATAGTGCCCTGAAACAGGCTGATCACCGCCGAGGCTAGCACGGCGGTAAAGAGGTTAATACCCAGCCATACGGCCCGGCGGGGGGCGGAGCGCAGTACCGAGGAAAAGGTTTCCTCTTCATCACTGAGGCCGGCGAGACCCAACAGGGAGTGCTCGGCATCATCGATAATGACATCGACCACATCATCGATGGTGATGCGACCGAGCAGGTGCCCCTTCTTATCTACTACCGGTGCGGAGACCCAATCGTGGCGTTCAAACAGGTGGGCAACGTGGGAGGCGTCCATGGTCGCGGCGATGCCCTGAATATTGGTGTTCATGATTTCGCGTACATTGGTGCTGGGGCTGGCGGTGAGTAGCTTGCTCAGGCTCAGGGTGCCGAGAAACATGTCGCGGCGATTGACGACAAAAATGCTATCGGTGGTTTCCGGCAGCTCGTCGTGGCGGCGCAAATAGCGCAGTACCGCATCGATGGTCAAATCGGGCCGCACGGTAATGGTGTCGGTGTTCATCAAACCACCGGCACTGTCCTCATCGTAGGTGAGGACGGTTTCAACGCGCTGGCGATCCTGCTGGCCCATGGTTTGCAGTACTTTTGGGATCAGGTGCTCGGGCAGCTGCTGGAGAATATCGGCGACTTCATCGGGGTCGAGGCCGGCCACCAGAGTGGCCATTTGCTCGCTGTTCATACGCCGTAGGAATTCCTGTTGCAGGTCTTCGCTCAGCTCGCCCAGTACCTCACCTTCGACCTCGTCATCGACCAGCTCCCAGAGTAGGCGGCGCACCCGGTTGGGTGCGGATTCGATGTAGTGGGCGATATCCGCCGGCATCATATTGTTAATCATATGACGCATTTGGTGGAGGCTGTTGGGGTCGACGATATCCTCGGACAGCAGTGCCAGCAGAGAGAGCCTGTCGGTGTTGTGATTGGCCTGCATGCGGGGCTGGACTCCTGTTGCGGGAGGACTAAGAGAGCTGGTGGTTAGCTATTTATCGACTAAGGCCTAGTGTACGCAGAGGGGATGGGGATTTATAGGGCAAGCCGCACGCTATGGGCAGGGAAGTGTGAGGTGGTGGTGAAGACGAACGGCGACTACTGGCCCTCGCCAAAATAGTCGGCGAGCAGGTCTTTGACCTGGTTGTGGGCCTTCTTCTCGTCGTCACCGTCAAACTCAAAATTTAGCATCGTGCCCTGACCGGCAGCCAGTAGCATCAGTGACATCACGCTTTTGGCATCGATCAGCTTGCCGTCGTGGCCGGTTTTGATACTACAGGCAAAGCGATTGCAAGTGGTCGCCAGTTTGGCGGCGGCGCGGGCGTGGAGGCCGAGTTGGTTGATAATTTTAAGTTCGTCTTTAATCATGGGGTAGTAAATGCCATGGCGATGCGCGGCCTGTCAAGTTTGACGGGGGTTTTGTGGGTGACAAAGCGGCACCGGCTTAGTTGTCTTGTTCGCGGTGCTGGACGTGGATATTGCCGAATTGGGGGCGGAATTGCTCGGCGAGCTGGTTGCAGATATACACCGAGCGATGCTGGCCGCCGGTACAGCCAATGGCGATGGTTAAATAACTGCGATTAGTGGCGAGAAAGCGTGGGATCCAGCGACTCAGAAAACCGTTGAGGTCGGCGAGCATGGCGGCGACGTCGACCTGGGAGTCGAGGAATTCAATGACCGGTTGGTCGTTGCCGTTGAAGGCGCGCAGCTCGGTTTTCCAGTAGGGATTGGGCAGGCAGCGCACATCGAAGACAAAATCGGCATCGCTGGGCACACCGCGCTTAAAGGCAAAGGACTGAAATACCACGGCCATTGCGTCGCCCTTTTCCGGCGCGATCTGTTTTTTGATCAGGTCGCGCAACTGGTGCAGGGTCATGTTACTGGTGTCGATGTGGCGGCTGGCAATGGCGGCAATGGGGTCGAGTAACTTGCGCTCGAGAGCAATTGCCTGTTTGAGGTCGACCGTCGACGAGCTGAGGGGGTGGCGGCGCCGGGTCTCGCTAAAGCGGCGGATCAGGCTCGGGGTGCGGGCGTCGAGAAATAACACTTCGCAGTGAATACCGGATTCGCGGAGTTTGGCGAGGATGTCGGGCAGTTGTTCTAGCTTGCCGAGCAGATTGCGGGCGTCGATGCCGACGGCAATTTTCGGCGCCTCCTGGGCGCGGTGTTGACGTATTTGCTCCAGTAAGTTGACCAACATACTGGCGGGCAAATTGTCGATGCAGGTAAAGCCGACGTCTTCGAGGACGTGCAGAGCGGTACTTTTACCGGAGCCGGAACGACCGCTGATGACGATCAGGCGGGTGTCGTTGGGCTTGTCGGTGGGCTCCACAGGGGGGTTCATGTTATTGCGCGCCGGTGGCTATTTGGTAGAGCTTGTCGCTATTGGAGCAGCCGCGCAGTTGCTGACGCACGGCGCCGGACTGCAGTAATTCGGCGATGGCGGAGAGCGTTTCCAGGTGTTCGTCATTTTGCTCGTCGGGTACCACCAGGGCGAAAATCAAATCGATGGGTTCGCCATCGATGGCATCGAAATCCACAGGGCTGTCGAGCTTGAGTAGTATGCCGGTGATGCGCGGGCAGCCGCTAAGGCGACAGTGGGGCACGGCGATACCTTCGCCAATGCCTGTACTACCGAGCCGCTCGCGGTTGATGAGCTCCTGGTAGAGGTGGTTGGCATCGATGAAATCGGTGTGCTCGGAGAAAAAATCGGCAATAAACTCCAGCACCCGCTTCTTACTGACACCGGGTGCATTACAGCGGGTTCTGTCGGGGGATAGAACGTCGATAATCTTCATAGCTTGAAATTCACAGGAGATAACTCATAGCAGAAGATTAACGACCCCTGAGCTTTTCTTTGCGTTTGATGAGCTGGCGGTCGAGCTTGTCGGCGAGGCCGTCAATGGCGGCGTAAAGGTCGTCGTTCTCGCAGTGGGCGAAGAGTTCACCGCCGCTGGCATGGATGGTGGCCTCGGCCTTTTGAACCAGTTTGTCGACGGAGAGGATGACCGCGACGCTGGTGATTTTATCGTTGTGGTGTTCGAGCCTGGTGAGTTTATTGGTGACGTAGCCGTGGATGGCTTCGGTGATGTCGAGGTGGTGTCCGCTAATGCTTAGTTGCATGCGCTGCTCCTTGGGGTGAGGGTTGGGATTAGTGACAGCAAATTAGTGACTCTGCTTAAAGCGTTTGCGATCACTGGATGAGGGAATGTTGATGCTTTCCCTGTATTTGGCGACGGTGCGACGGGCCACTTGAATACCTTCGGTCTGTAGCATAACAGCCAGCTTGCTGTCGCTGAATGGTTTGCTGGCGGGCTCGTCGGCGATCATACGTTTGAGCATTGCGCGAATCGCCGTCGAAGAGCACTCCCCGCCCCCCGCCGTGCTAACGTGGCTGGAAAAAAAGTATTTTAGTTCGAAAATGCCCCGTGGCGTGTCGAGATATTTTTGTGTGGTGACTCGAGAAATGGTCGATTCGTGTAATTCGAGTTGCTCGGCGACATCGGCCAGCACCAGGGGTTTCATCGCCTCCGGGCCCTGTTCGAGGAAGTCCTGCTGCATTTCCACGATGCAGCGACTGACGCGCAGCAGGGTGTCATTGCGACTTTCGAGACTGCGTAAAAACCAGCGCGCCTCCTGCAAATTATTGCGCAGGAAGGTATTGTCCTCGCTGTTATTGGCGCGTTTCACCAGCCCGGCGTACTCCTGGTTGATACACAGTCGCGGCGCGATATCACCGTTCAGGGTCACCAGCCAGTGGCCGTGGATTTTTTGCACGCTGGCATCGGGTACCACGTAGTCGGCATCGCCGCTGGCGATGCACTCGCCGGGGCGCGGGGAGAGGCTTTGAATAAGCTGGATGGCCGATTCTAGGTCGGCGTGTGTGAGCCCGGTTTTACGACTCAATAAAGCGTAATTGCGCTCGGCGACGAGGTCGAGGAATTTGGCGCTGAGCAGTTTGGCCTCATCTAAATAGGGGGTTTCTGGGTTCAGCTGATTGAGCTGAATTAACAGGCATTCACTGAGATCGCTGGCTGCGACCCCGGGGGGGTCGAACTGCTGAATGCGATGCAGTACGGCGAGAACCTCTGCAAACTCCAGGGCCTCGTCATTGTCTTCTGTCGGCTCGGCATCACTATTGAGTATCTCTGCCGAATTGCTATTACAGGCCTTAAAGGCGTTTTCCAGATTGGCTCTGTTATCGGCTGCGCCATTGCCGCCGCTGGCTTTGGGGGCGCTATCGGCTTGGGCTTGTATCAGGGTTTGCAGCAGGGATTGCCAGAGCTCTTCAATGCTGGTTTCGAGAAAGCCATTGTCATCAATATTGTCGATCAGAGTGGTGGCGATCAGGCGGTCGAGGTCGGACATCGGGGTCAGGTTGAGCTGCCAGAGCAGGTGATCCTGTAGGGACTCGGTGACGCTGTGGTAGCTCTCGAAATCTCGGTTGTCACTGCTGGGGGCAGCGGCGCTGGCACTTGGCGCCGCCGGGTATATATCATCCCACTGCGCATCGACCGGCAGTTCGTTGGGGATTTCCTTGCTCCATTCGTCGGGGGTGTCGCCGTTGTCGGCGACCTCGTTGGCGAGTTGTTCGTTGGAGACTTCCTCGGGCTCGGGTTCGATTTCTTCGGCTAGTTCGAGCAGGGGGTTGGAATAGAGGGTCTGCTGAATTTCTAGATGCAGGTCGAGGGACGAGAGTTGGAGCAACTTGATGGCTTGCTGTAATTGTGGGGTCATCGACAGCTGTTGACCCATGCGTAGTTGCAAGCTTTGTTTCATGTAATGCTAATGCCGCTTTTTATTAACTGATGACTAGAGTGTAGACCGAGTCTGGCCGGGGATCAATTGTGCTGCAAGTAATGTGCCGCAAGCTTGACGGATGTCACTTGAGGGCTCTTCTCGGCACTTATTACTGGGCAAGGCGTGGCTTAGAGGGAAAAGTTATCACCCAAATAGACGCGGCGTACATCGGGGTTGGCGAGGATCTCGCTGGCACTGCCCTCGGCGAGTACGTGGCCGTCGTTGACGATGTAGGCATGCTCGCAGATGTCCAGGGTTTCCCTGACATTGTGATCGGTAATCAGCACGCCGATACCGCGCTCCTTGAGGTGGCAGATGATGGCCTTAATATCATTCACCGAGATCGGGTCGACACCGGCAAAGGGTTCGTCGAGTAGGATGAAGGCGGGTTCCATGGCCAGTGCGCGGGCAATTTCGACGCGCCGGCGCTCGCCGCCGGAAAGGCTCATGCCCAGGTTGTTACGTATATGGGTGATGTGGAGCTCGTGTAATAGTTCTTCCAGTTTTTGCTGGCGCTGCACGGCGCTGAGCTGGGAGCGAGTTTCGAGAATGGCGAGGATGTTTTTCTCCACCGTGAGGCGGCGAAATACCGAGGCTTCCTGGGGCAGGTAGCCAATGCCACGGCGCGCGCGCAGGTGCATTGGCAGGTGGGTGATGTCTTCGTCATCGATCATAATGCGCCCGGCATCCTGCTTCACCAACCCGACAATCATATAAAAGCAGGTGGTTTTTCCGGCGCCGTTGGGGCCGAGCAGGCCGACGATCTGACCACTGGCAACAGACATGGACACATCGCTAACCACCGAGCGCTTTTTGTAGCTTTTGGCCAGGTTCAGGGCTTGTAACTGGGCCATTACTCGCTGTCCTTTATTGCTTTGTTTGCCGCTTCGGGCGAAGCGGCCTGGTTTATTCCTTGTGCTTGGGGGCTTACTGGACTTGCCACTGGCGTCTCTGCTACAGGGCTCGCCGGGATAACCATGTGCACCCGCTGCTGGCTATTGGCGCTGCCCTTGGCGACGACCAGTTCGGCCTTTAAATCGTAATTGATATGGTCACCCCTGAGGGTCGACCCCTGTTGCTCAAGGCTGGCGTTTTTGATCAGGGTGATAACGTCGCTATCCAGATAGTATTCAATGGTATTGGCATGGGCGTTGACTAGCCCATCCTCGATATTGGGTTGCTGCTGGTAGTGGGCGGGTTTGCCGATGCAGATGATTTTATTGGCCTGGCCGTCGGTGGCATAAATGGTGACCTGCTCAGCCTCGATCAGTAGGCTGCCCTGTTGAATGATGACCGCGCCTCGGTATTCGGTAATGCCGGTTTTTTCATTGATGGTCGCACTGTCGGCCTCGACAGTAATGGTTGCCTGTCTATCCGAGGGCAGGGCAAGTGTAGCGCTGGTACAGAGCATTGCGCCCAGTAAGCAGAGTAGGCCGGCGACAGGGCCGGCAAATTTAATGGTAGGCATGGTGTCGACCCTTGACCCGGGAGAGTATTTGATAAGTTTGTGTGGCGAAATTACCTTCGAAGCCGATGCCGTTAATACTGTGTCCCGGTGTTTTAAAGGAGATGTATTGGTCAGTGGTGGCGCGCTGGCTGTCGGGATAATAACTCAGGAAGGGGGTGGCAATTTCGGTTTTTTGTGTTGTCGGGCTCGGTCCGGCCTGTTGCCAGGCGTAGACCTTGCCCTGCATGTCGACCTGTTGCCCACTGTCGAGAATGGAGCTCTGCCTGGCGGTTAGATGCCAGGGCTGGCTACTTTCCTGGCTGGCGTGGGCGAGGACCTGGGGTGTCGCCATGATAAAGCGGTTCTGGGTCTGAAAATACTCGCCCTCTATCGAGGTTAGTACAAAAGCGGGTCGGCCCTGTGCGCTGTATTTGCGGGTTACGGTATTTTTCATATAGCTATCGGCACTCGACAGCGCGGAGACGGGCGCTTGTTTCTTGCGCATAAAAATTTCCGGTTTGGCATCCCAGAAAATAACAAAGACCGCCAGTGCGACCATCAGCAGGCCGGCCAACAAGGCATTTTTTATGGAGAGCACGGTTTAATGACTCGGCATCTGTTGGGGCCTGGTGGATGGCTTAAAGGAAGGGTGCAATGGCTTGCTCGAATTTGTCCTGGGCCTGGAGGATAAATTCGGCGGCTTCGCGCACGGCGCCACGGCCGCCGTCTCGGTTTGCCTGCCAGGAGGCGTGCTCGGCAACGGTGGTGCTGGCGTTGGCCACGGTCATACCCAGGCCGACGCGGCGGATCACCGCCAAATCGGGTAAATCATCACCCATATAGGCAATCTCATCGAGCTCGTAGGAGCCATCTACCAGAAGCTCATTAAGTGCGGTCAACTTGTCTTCGCGACCCTGAATGACGCGCTCAATACCGAGTTCGTCGCTGCGTCGCGATAGTAGTTTAGAGCTGCGCCCGGTAATAATCGCGACCTCAATACCGGCTCCCTGTAATAATTTAATACCGAGACCGTCCTGAATGTTAAAGGCCTTGAGTTCGTCACCGCTATTGCCGTAGTAGATGCTGCCATCGGTGAGTACGCCGTCGACATCGAGCACCAGCAGGCGGATTTTTTTGGCGGCGAGTTGGCTATGGGCAAGATTCATTGTTGGCTTCCGTCGAGATGGCGCGGGTTAGATGACGCCGGCACGCAGTATGTCGTGCATGTGTAGGACGCCAAGGGGGTGGTGGGCACCGTCTTCGACCACCAGGGCGGTTATCTTCTTACTTTCCATGATATTCAGCGCCTGGGCGGCGAGAAGGTTGGCGTCGATGGCATTGCCGCCGGGAGTCATCACCTCGCCGATGTGCGCGCTGTTGATGTCGATTTTATTGTCGACCACGCGGCGTAAATCGCCATCGGTAAAAACGCCGATCAAGGCATTTTTCTCGTCGACCACGGTGGTGAGGCCAAAGCCCTTGGCGGTCATTTCCAGCAGGGCATCTTTCAGCAGGGTGCTTTTGGTGACGCGGGGTACTTCATCGCCGCTGTGCATAATGTCGCAAACCCGCAGCAGAAGCTTGCGGCCCAATGCACCGCCAGGGTGGGAGAAGGCGAAATCTTCGGCCGTGAAGCCGCGAGCTTCGAGCAGGGCTATGGCCAGGGCGTCACCCATTACCAGGGTAACGGTGGTGCTGGTCGTTGGCGCGAGGTTAAGGGGGCAGGCTTCCTCTTCGACGCTGATGTCGAGATTGACATCGGCAGCTTCGGCCAGGGTTGATTGTCGATCGCCGGTCATGCTGATCAGGGGAATGTCGAGACGCTTGATCAGTGGTAAAAGGGTGACGACTTCGGCGGTGTTGCCCGAGTTGGAAATGGCGATGACGACGTCGTCGCGGGTGATCATGCCGAGGTCGCCGTGGCTGGCTTCACCGGGATGGACAAAGAAAGCCGGTGAGCCGGTGCTGGCCAGTGTCGAGGCGATTTTATTGCCAATATGTCCCGACTTACCCATGCCGCTAACGATAATGCGGCCGCTGCAGTTAATGATGAGCTGGCAGGCCCGGGTGAAATTGCTATCGATGCGTGATGTCAGTGCCGCAACGGCGTCGGCTTCGCGCTGTACGGTGCGCAGAGCCGAGGCGCTAAAGTCGTAGTCAATCATTGCTGCAGCTTCCTGCTTGGGTTCGGATGAAGGGCAGTATAACGGTCGATCATGGCAAGGTCAGCTGCTTGGCAGGAGAAGGGCAAAATACAGGACATAGAGGAGCAGCATCAGCGCACCGAATTTGCGTGATAGATAAATGCCGGTGGCGCCATTCTTAGCCCCTTTGTTTCGTATGTAAAAGAAGACAATGGTGCCGATAAGTAGCAGGGTAAGGGCAGTGACGGAGAGGAAATCGCGGTAAAACACCGCGCTGTCCAGGTGCAGAGGGGCGATGGCACCGGCGATGGGCATCACCGCCAGGAAGTTGAAGAGGTTGGAGCCAAAGATATTGCCGATGGCGATGTCGTGATGGCCACGCAGGGCACTGGTTACGGAGGCGGCAAGTTCGGGCAGGCTGGTGCCGATGGCAACCACGGTTAAACCGATGACCAGTTCGCTAATGCCCATTTCAGCGGCCGTGGTGATCGCCCCCCAAACCAGGATTTTGGAGCTGACCAGCATCACCAGCAGGCCAATAATAAACCACGTCGCCGCAGCGGCGCTGGAGGTGGTGACGATGTCGTCCGCCTCGGCAAGCTCCTCGGCATTGGGGTGCTGGACCTTGTATTTCACCGTTACCCACAGCAAGAGGGGAATCAAGGCTAGCATCAGTAGGCTTTCGGTACGGCCCAATAACTGGTCGTAGAGGCAGTAGCCCACTAGTGCGGTGACGAAGAGTAAGACCGGTCCCTCTTGAAAGATCAGGTGGCGTTGGGCGGGCAGTGGCGCGATGAGGGCTGTGATACCGAGCACCAGGCCGATATTGGCCAAATTGCTGCCCAGGGCATTGCCCACCGCGAGGGCGCCGGAACCTTCCAGTGCGGCGTTGATGGAGACTATGATCTCGGGGGCGGAGGTGCCGATTGAAACGATGGTGAGTCCGATCACCATCGGTGAGATACCAAAGTTTTTCGCCGCGCTGGCGGCCCCGATGACAAAACGGTCGGCGCCCCACACCAGGCCAATAAGGCCGGCAACGATTGCCATGTAGGCAGGCAGTAGTTCATTCATCGCTCGTTGGTCTTCCTTTTACTGCGGCTAAAGGTGGTTTTTGCGGTGTAAAAAACGCTGGCGCAGACCATCGTTCTGGCGCTGGGCGCAAGTCGCAAAAGCAGGTCGGGGATGGTATAGTGCGCGGCCCAAAAAGTCAGTCAGTTTGCGTTTTTTTGGGGTCGAAGAATGGCACTTGTTGGTGCGGCCGTTGTCTTTTTAAGGGATTGCCTTTGTCCAACGATAGTGAAGGCTTGGGCAAAGTGACAGTGTTGCTTGTGTGGCAAAGTGTGCGCCTTCGGCGCGGGTAAAACAGGAAGTAAGGACTATGTTAGTGAAAATATTACAGGCCAGGTTGACAGTGTTGGCGCTCTGCTGGATGAGCTTACTGTTCACTGCCCAGGTGCAAGCCAGTTGTTCTGCTCCCGAAACTTCTGTTGAGGACGCAGCCCTCACACCCTCTCAGATCATTGAGACGGTGACGGTGGATGTGTTAGCGGAAATTGAACGCCATCGCGCTGGTCGGGATGATAGTGCCGATGAGAAGCTCAAAGCTCAGCACTTCGATTGCTTTCTTGATCAGGTCGATAGCATTTTGGGTGGGGTCGTCGATTTTGACTGGATTGCCCTAAAGGTCATGGGTGGCTATGGCAAAAATGCCAGTAGCGAGCAAAAAGCCCTCTTTGTTGAGACCTTTCGCTCCGGCCTGGTGGATACTTATGGCCGTGGTTTATTGAGTTACAGTAGCCAGGAAATTGTGCTGTTGCCGGCTGAGCCTGTTGGTGAAAAACGCAAGGTGACGGTGCGCCAGTTGATAGCGGGTGATGATGCCTCCTACCCTCTGGCCTATACGATGGGTTTTAAAAACGGACAGTGGAAAGTAATTAATGTGGTGATTAACGGCATTAATATGGGCAAAAGTTTTAGGAAACAATTTGTCGATGCCTCAGAAAAGAATGAGGGTGACATCGATAAGGTTATTGCCAGCTGGGGCAGTGGCTACAACAACGGGTAACGCATGGATATTGAAGAAATAAAACGTTTATTACAGGCCGCTCTGCTCGATTGTGAAATCAGCGTTGAGAGTGACGGCTCCCACCTCAACGTAACCGTCATTGGCGAGGTGTTTGCGGGCAAGCGTGCGGTGCAGCGCCAGCAGTTAGTTTATGCGGCCCTGACCGAGCAAATTGCCTCGGGTGCGGTGCACGCGGTGAACATGAAGCTCTGCACGCCAGCCGAATGGCAGGCTGCTTGAGCGCTACATCACGGACTGGCGCTTTGCCGAGTTTCAGTTGTTCAAACTTAAGTAGAAGTACACCCAGGCTCGGTTTCGTTAGCGTTAACGCTGCCACCCCGGGCATTGGCATTGGTGGATCTAGACATGGATAAGCTGCTTATTGCCGGGGGCACACCGCTCTCAGGAGAAATTCGAATATCGGGCGCGAAAAACTCAGCCCTGCCCATTTTGGCGGCGACCTTGTTGGCCGACGGCCCTGTGATAGTGTCGAACCTGCCCCACTTACATGACATCACCACCATGATCGAGTTGCTCGGTTGCATGGGAGTGGGGGTGGTGGTGGATGAGAAAATGCGTGTTGAGGTGGATGCCAGCTCCCTACATACGCGCACCGCGCCCTACGAGCTGGTGAAAACCATGCGCGCCTCGATATTGGTGCTCGGGCCTCTACTGAGTCGCTACGGGGAGGCGGAAGTGTCGTTTCCCGGCGGTTGTGCCATAGGTAGTCGGCCGGTTGATTTGCATTTGCACGGGCTGGAATTGATGGGTGCGGAAATCACCATCGAGGGTGGTTACATCAAGGCTAAGGTCGATGGTCGCCTGCAGGGAGCCCATATCTTTATGGACACCGTGTCTGTGGGTGCCACGGAAAACCTGATTATGGCGGCGAGCCTGGCGGAGGGTAAGACAGTGATTGAAAATGCCGCACGCGAGCCTGAGATTGTCGATCTGGCCAATTGTCTGATTGCCCTGGGGGCGGATATTCAGGGCGCGGGCAGTGATAGCGTGACTATCAATGGTGTGCCCAGCCTGTCCGGCGGCAGCTATTGCATCATGCCCGATAGAATTGAAACAGGTACTTACCTTGCCGCTGCCGCCGCGACGCGAGGCCGGGTGAAATTGCGGGATACCGACCCCCGTCTCCTTGAATCCGTTTTGCTCAAGCTGGAAGAGATGGGTGCCAAAATCACCACTGGTGATGACTGGATTGAACTCGATATGGAGGGCCGTCGGCCCAAGCCCGTACAGCTGCGTACGGCACCCTACCCGGGCTTTCCCACCGATATGCAGGCTCAGTTGACGGCAGTTAACGCGGTTGCCGATGGTGTTGGCACGGTGACGGAAACGATTTTTGAAAACCGTTTGATTCAAACCCACGAGCTCAATCGCATGGGTGCCCATATTGTTCTCGAGGGCAATACGGCGATTGTCACCGGTGTTGAAAAATTGACCGGAGCGCCGGTAATGGCCTCCGATTTAAGAGCCTCGGCGAGTTTGGTGATTGCCGGGCTGGTGGCCGAGGGTGAAACGGTGGTCGATCGTATTTACCACATCGACCGCGGTTACGAATGCATCGAGGAAAAACTCCAGCTACTGGGTGCCAATATTCGCCGCGTGCCGAATTAAGGCGGGTTTGTGCCGCTAGAGTCCATGACATGAGCCCATCAGCATGGGTCTATTAATTGAAGTGATTGAATCATGAGTCAGTTGACGATCGCGCTCACCAAGGGGCGCATTCTTAAAGAAACCCTGCCACTGCTGGCGGAGGTGGGCATTGTGCCCAGTGAAGATATTGCCAGCAGTCGCAAATTGATGTTTGCCACCAACCGCGAGGATATTCGTCTGTTGGTCTTGCGCGGCACGGATGTGCCGACTTACGTGCAATTTGGTGCCGCCGATCTCGGTATTGCCGGTAAAGATACCCTGCTTGAAAATGGTGATGATGGTTACTACGAGCCCATTGACCTGGGTATTTCGCGCTGTCGTTTAATGACGGCGGGGATGGTGGGTGCCGCCCCGGTGACGGGCCGCATTCGCGTGGCCACCAAATACGTCAACGTGGCAAGACGCTACTACGCCGAAAAAGGTCTACAGGCTGACATTATCAAACTCTACGGAGCCATGGAGTTGGCGCCACTGATCGAGCTCTGCGATGAGATCGTCGACATCGTCGACACCGGCAATACTCTGAAAGCCAATGGTCTTGAGCCTCGCGAGTTGATTGGCGATGTCAGCTCGCGGCTGATCGTCAATAAGGGTGCGCTGAAAATCAAGCATAAACTGATTCAGCCCCTGCTCGAAGGTTTCTCCAGTCTGGTTGCCGCCCGTGCCCAAAGTGAAAGTGAGGCGGCGAGCACGTGAGCGAGCTCAAGCCCTTAATGCTGGATGCTGCCGCTGACACGTTCGGCACACGCCTCGATCAATTGCTTGCCTGGCAGCCTGAATTTGAAGGCGATGTCGTCGCGGTCGTGGCTGAGATTATCGCCGCCGTGCGCAGTGAGGGCGATAAGGCTGTGCTCGAATACACGCGCCGTTTTGATCGCCGCGAGCTTGCTTCTGGTGCAGAGCTAGAGATTGGCAGTGAAGCCTTGCAGCAGGCGCTGCTGAGTTTACCCCTAGAACAACGCGAGGCATTAGAAACCGCGGCCGCACGTATTCGTAGTTATCACGAGCATCAGACACAGCAATCCTGGCAGTACAGTGAAGCTGATGGCACGGTATTGGGTCAGAAAATCACCCCTCTGCAGCGCGTCGGCATTTATGTGCCCGGTGGTAAGGCGAGTTACCCCTCTTCAGTGCTGATGAATGCCCTGCCGGCGAAGGTCGCCGGTGTTGATGAAATTATCATGGTGGTACCGGCCCCCGATGGCAATTTAAACCCGGCTGTACTAGCGGCCGCGGCAATTGCCGGTGTCGATAGAGTCTTTACCGTCGGTGGTGCCCAGGCCGTTGCCGCACTGGCCTACGGTACGCAAACCATTCCCAAAGTTGACAAGGTGGTTGGCCCCGGCAATATTTATGTCGCCACGGCCAAAAGGGCGGTGTTTGGCGAAGTGGGTCTGGATATGGTTGCCGGGCCCTCTGAAATTCTGGTGATCTGCGATGGGCAAACATCGCCCGACTGGATCGCCATGGATCTGTTTTCTCAGGCCGAGCACGATGAGCAGGCCCAATCGATTTTAATCAGCCCCGATGCCGACTTCCTACAGGCTGTGTTGGCGAGTATGGAAAAGTTGCTGGCCGAGATGCCGCGGCGGGAGATTATTAAGGCCTCGATTAATGGCCGTGGTGCCTTGATTGTGGTCGCCGATCTCGACGAGGCCGTGCGTATATCCAATCGCATTGCGCCGGAACACCTGGAGCTATCGGTGGCCGATCCCGACGCCATGCTGGCAGACATTCGTCATGCCGGTGCGGTGTTCCTGGGTCGTCACACACCGGAGGCGCTGGGTGATTACTGCGCGGGCCCCAATCACGTGTTGCCGACCTCGACCACGGCGCGCTTTTCATCGCCCCTGGGTGTTTACGATTTCCAGAAGCGCACTTCGATAATTGCCTGCTCTCCAGAGGGCGCGGCAAAACTGGCCGACACTGCTGCAGTGCTGGCGCGCTGTGAATCCCTCGAGGCCCACGCGCGTTCCGCCGACTATCGGCGTTAATTAATTAAATAAATAGATCAATTAAGTGGTGAAACGATGACTCGGCGTCTGTGGAGCGATTTTGTTAGTGAGCTCGAACCCTATGTGCCGGGTGAGCAGCCCCGGGTCGACAATCTGGTCAAGCTCAACACCAATGAAAACCCCTATGGCCCCTCGCCACGGGTGGCCGAGGCGATTAAGGCCGAGCTGGGTGATGAGCTGCGCCTCTATCCGCCGCCCAATGCGGATGCACTAAAGCAGACGATTGCCGATTATCACAATGTTGATATCAGGCAGGTTTTTGTCGGCAATGGTTCCGATGAGGTGCTGGCCCACGCCTTTAATGGCCTGTTCCGCCACGGCAAACCCCTGCTTTTTCCCGATATTACCTACAGTTTTTATCCGGTTTATTGCGGTTTGTACGATATTGAAGAGCGCAAAATCCCGCTCACCGGCAGCTTCGAAATTGCCGTGGATGATTACCTCGTGCCCAATGGCGGGATTATCTTCCCCAACCCCAATGCGCCGACCGGGCGCCTGTTGTCCCTCGACAGCATCGCTTCGCTACTGCGCCGCAACCCGGATTCGGTGGTGTGCGTGGACGAGGCCTATATTGATTTTGGTGGCGATAGCGCCATTGCCCTGGTCGAAGAGTTTGATAATTTGCTGGTGATTCAAACCCTGTCGAAGTCGCGCTCGCTGGCGGGCTTGAGACTGGGTTTTGCCATTGGCCAGCCGGAGCTTATTGAAGCTCTCGAGCGTATTAAAAATAGCTTTAACTCCTATCCGGTGAGTCGTCTGGCCATTGCCGGGGGTGTCGCGGCCTTTGCCGATGAGGCGTATTTCCAGCAGACCTGTGACGCGGTGATTGCCGGTCGCGAGACGCTGGTTGAGGCCCTCGAAAAGTTGGGCTTTGAGGTGATTCCATCGGCCGCGAACTTTGCCCTGGCTCGCCACCGCGACTATAGCGGTGAGTATTTAATGACGGCGCTGCGTGAGCGCAATATTATTGTGCGACACTTTGGCGCTGCGCGCATCGAGCAATTTTTGCGTATTACCGTTGGTACGCCGCAGCAAATTGCCCTGTTGTTGACGGCGCTGACAGAAATAATTAACTGAACGGACCCCTACTTAGAGCCCCTTAACTCGGCGGGCGGATGCCCGCAATGGCCTTGATCGTCAACCATAGGTCCTTGCGAATAATCCGCAGTTCTATGGGGTCGCCCGGTGCGAGGTCGGCGATCAGATCAATTTCACTGGAGCCATCGCTGACCGCCTGACCGTTGATGTGGGTGATGATGTCGCCAGGTTGCAGGCCGCTATTATGGGCGGGTCCGTGGATGGGCACAGCGGTGATCACTAGCGCAGAGGGCGGCGACAGTTCCAGCTGGGCGGCGATGGATGGGTCCAGTTGCTGCACCTGGACACCGAGCCAGCCGCGAATTACCCGACCATGGGTGATAATGTCTTCGAGTACCTTGATGGCCATGTCGGCGGGAATGGCAAAGCTGATACCGACGAAGGAGGTTTCATTTAACGTCGCGGAATTGATACCCACCAGGTTGCCGTAGACGTCGATCAGTGCGCCCCCGGAATTGCCGGGGTTGATGGCGGCGTCGGTTTGCAGAAAATTCTCGTAGCGATTGAGGTTCAGTCCGTTGCGCCCGGTGGCGCTGATAATGCCTTGGGAAATCGATTGACCGATGCCAAAGGGGTTGCCGATGGCCAGCACAATATCGCCAATTTCTGTCTTGACCCGATCATCCTCGCTGGCACGGGGAATGGCTGAAAGCTGGTCGAGGTCGATCTTTAGTACCGCGAGATCGGAATCTCTGTCGGTGCCGACGACGGTCGCGCGTGCCTCGCGACCGTCGTAGAGCAGGGCCACGATTTCTTCGGCACCGGCGACCACGTGGTGGTTGGTGAGAATAAAGCCCCGTGCATCGACAATCACGCCAGAGCCCAGTGAAGATTCCATGCGCTGTCGCTGTGGCATATTACTGCCGCCGATAAAACGCTGAAAAACAGGATCATCAGCCAGGGGATGGGTGGCTCGGGTGCGAGTATAAATATTGACCACGGAGGGTGCGGCCCTGCGCACAGCGCTAGCGTAAGAGGTGACCAGCTTAGTTGGTGGTGCGATAAGTGTTTTAAAGCTAGGGTTTTGTGCTGAAGAGTGATTGTCGCCAATAAATTGTGGAAAGAGAGTGATGACGGTGGCCGCGATGATCAGGCCAAACAGGGTAGGCCAGCCGAAATATCGTAATAGTCGCAAGGTCTAAGATCCGCCGCTAGTTTGACAATTGTTGGTGCTATTATGGCACACCCCGAAACGACCCTGTCTGCCGGCGTTGGCAGTGCCCGAAATAGTTACCAGGCCTCGATGCGGGCAGTGAAAATTGTAGTTATTTAATGGAGAGTGAAAATATGAGTGGTCTTGTTAAACCCCATGGCAGTGATGTCTTACTACCGTTATTGTTAGAAGGCGAAGCGCTGGCTGCGGCCAAAGTGCGGGCGCAAACCCTGCCTAAAGTGATACTGGCCTCCCGCGAAGTGGGCGATTTGATTATGCTCGGCATCGGCGGTTTTACTCCACTCGAAGGCTTTATGGGCAAGGCTGACTGGCAGGGTGTCTGCGATAACATGCACACCGCCAGCGGACTGTTCTGGCCGATCCCCATCACCTTGTCGATTGATCAAGCCCAGGCCGATGAGCTGGACTTGGGCGCTGAAGTGGCGCTGATTGACGGTGAAACAGACGAGTTGATGGGTCTACTGACGATCTCTGAAAAGTACAGCATCGATAAAGCTCACGAGTGCCAGCAGGTGTTTACCACTACCGACCCCGAGCACCCCGGCGTGGCTATGGTGATGAGCCAGGGCGATGTCAACTTGGCGGGTAAAGTTGTAGTGTTCTCCCAGGGCGACTTCCCGAGTAAGTACGAAGGGGTCTATATGACACCGACACAAACTCGCGAACTGTTTGAGGCCAAAGGTTGGTCGACCATCGCCGCCTTCCAGACCCGCAATCCAATGCACCGCTCCCACGAATATCTGGCCAAAATTGCCATTGAAATCTGTGATGGCGTGATGGTTCACTCTCTATTGGGTAAGCTGAAGCCGGGAGATATCCCCGCCGAAGTGCGCCAGGATGCCATTGGCACCCTGATCAATGAGTACTTTGTCGACAATACGGTTGTGCAGTCGGGCTACCCCCTGGATATGCGCTACGCAGGTCCGCGGGAGGCTCTGTTACACGCCTTGTTCCGTCAAAACTACGGTTGCACTCACTTGATTGTCGGTCGTGATCACGCCGGTGTTGGCGATTACTACGGTCCCTTTGATGCCCACCATATCTTTGATGATATTCCCAGGGATGCGATGGAAACCGTGCCCTTGAAAATCGACTGGACCTTCTGGTGCAATCGTTGCGATACCATGGCATCGATGCGTACCTGTCCCCACGGTGCCGACGATCGCGTCCTGGTGTCGGGTACCAAGCTGCGCAAGGCGCTCTCTGAAGGTGGTGAGGTAGAGGATAACTTCTCCCGCCCCGAAGTGCTGGATATTTTGCGCAAGTACTATGCGGGTTTGAGCGATGAAGATAATGTAGAGGTTAAGCTGTCGGGTCACTCCGCCACCTAGGCAACCATTGCCACATAAAAAAGCCGAGCTATGTGCTCGGCTTTTTTATGTTTGGTATATATGAAGATGCGTCGAGCTTAAGCAGGCTTCGTGGTGGGGTCATTGCCATCGTCGTTTTCGGTCGTTGAGTCGGCGCTGGGTTCCGCCTTATTTTTTTCCAGACCATAGCTTTCATCCAGTACGCCGCTGACATCGGGAGTGTAGTCTTTTGGAGGCTGAGGGCTGACGACGGAGCTGTCTTCCATAACGTGAGAAAGACCCAGATTGCCCGAGCCGGCTTCAAGCAATTTATTGCTGATTTCGGGATTGGTCAGGGTCATGGCGCTAGCGGCGAGGTGTTGGTGCACGTCTTTATAGCTTTGTGTCAAATTGTTAACCAATTCCGAGGTGGTAATAAAGTGCTCGGTGACCTGGTGTTGGTAGGTTTTCAATTCATCATCTTTTTGGCGTAGTTCTTCGGTCAGTGTGCGCCGCTGTCGCGTGGCGCCAGAGAGGATGCGGCCAGCGATGGAGCCTATGACGAGGCCGATGGCGAGGCTGACCAATGCTATGGTGATGGGGTCTGTGGGCACGCGGGAACTTCCTTTTGTGAAATTTAGGGTTGGTGAATTCTATCTCGAACAGCGAGTCGGTTGAATAGCCGGACGATGAATATTTATTATTGAGCTGGTGTTGAGGTATAGCGCAGGCCCTCTGTGGCAGTAATATTGACTGCTGACTTAGTGTTTGTTTGGATATTGCTGGCTTTTGATGGGCCGGCGCTTGGTTTGAGGAGAGGTAAAGGCAATGGTGAAGCAAAAAACACAGGTCTCAATTGATGGGGCGGTGGGGCGAATCGAGGCGGTCCTGGAGGAGGGTCAGGCGGGGGCAGTATTCAGTGGGGCGGGTTACGTTGCGGTGATTTGCCATCCTCACCCCCTGTACGGCGGCACCATGGATAACAAGGTCGTGTCGACGCTGGTGAGAATTTATCGTGAGTTGGGCATCCATTCTCTGCGTTTTAATTTTCGCGGTGTCGGTGCTAGTGCGGGTGTGCACGATGAGGCGCGAGGCGAGGTGGATGATCTGTGTGCTGTCAGCGAGTGGCTGCTGGCGCGCTATCCACAGAGCCGGCTGCTACTAGCGGGCTTTTCCTTTGGCTCTGCGATTGCCGCCGCTGCCAGTGAGCGCCTGCCGGTTGCGCAGATGGTATTAATAGCGCCGCCAGTGATGCGTTACAGTTATGCGCCACAAGGCGCTTTTACTTGCCCGGTAAGCGTGGTCCTCGGTGGGCAAGACGAAGTGGTGCCAGCGGAAGACATTCAGGCTTGGTTAGAATCACTAGTCTCGCCAGTGGTACCTATTCTTATTCCCGAGGCCAGCCACTTTTTTCATGGTCAGTTAAATACCCTGCGTGAAAAGATCGGTGTCGAATTAAGCCGGTCATTGGGCGATGCGTAGGCTAGCGTGTGCCGCTTGCGCACTTGGTGTGGCGCGAGTAGAGTGGCCGTCATTTTTATGTCGCCGCAATTTGGTTTACAGCGTCTCTAACGTGTCGCTATTTTGTTATCACCACAACTACAGTTAGCCCGTAACCCGATGCCTTCTTCCCCCGTACAGCGCTATGCACAAGATTTGCAACAGGACGGCTTTTTTGCCGATCCGGCTCAACGTCTCGCCGTGGAAAAACTGCAGGGTGTATACGAGCAGTTAGTAGCGGTGGGCGAGGCGAAGACCGGGCTAATTGACCGCCTGCGTGGGCGCCAACGTCATCCGGCGCCCGTTAAAGGGCTGTATTTCTGGGGTGGTGTGGGGCGCGGCAAGACCTACCTGATGGATAACTTTTACGAGAGCCTGCCTTTTGAGCAGAAAATGCGTGTGCACTTCCATCGATTTATGCGTCGTGTGCACCGTGATCTGACCAAATACAACGGCGTTAAGAACCCCTTGGAAAAGGTGGCGGCGGGCATTGCCAAAGATGCGCGGGTGATTTGCTTTGATGAGTTTTTTGTTTCGGATATCACCGACGCGATGATCCTGGGTGGCCTAATGGAGCTGCTCTTTGCGCGAGGTGTAACCCTGATAGCGACATCGAATATTGTGCCAGACAAGCTCTACACCAATGGTCTGCAGCGCCAGCGATTTTTACCGGCCATAGCCCTGGTTAAGCAGCATTGCGAAGTGGTGAATGTCGATAGCGGCACGGATTACCGTTTGCGTGCATTGGAGCAGGCTGAGCTCTATCATTCGCCGCTGGATGAGCAGGCGGAAGTCTCACTGCATGCTACCTTCGATAGTTTGGTGCCGGCTCGTGATGAGGTGCGTGAAAATATCGCCCTGGAAGTGGAGGGGCGCGATATCCCCTGTCGCTTTGTCGGCGAAGATGTCGCCTGGTTTGATTTTATGGCCCTCTGCGATGGGCCGCGTAGTCAGAATGACTATATTGAGTTGGCGCGCGAGTTTCATGCGGTGTTGATTAGTAATGTACCGCAGATGGGGCGCGACAGCGAAGATCAGGCGCGCCGTTTCATCAGCCTGATCGACGAGTTTTACGACCGCAATGTCAAGCTGGCGATGTCGGTTGCGGTGCCTCTGGAGCTTATCTACAGTGGCGGCAATTTGTCCTTCGAGTTTCAACGCACACTGAGCCGCATGCTGGAAATGCAATCTCACGACTATCTGGCGCGACCACACCGGCCATAAAGAGGAGTTTATCTCTTAAACGTGTAATATCTGCTTGAAGTTCCCCTCTCTCATCGGTAGAATTCGCGCTCTTTTCTGGGAGCCACCTGATTTCAGGTAACGATTCAATGAAAACATTTAGCGCGAAACCCGAAACAGTTCAGCACGATTGGTATGTAGTCGACGCCGCCGATAAAACCTTGGGCCGACTAGCGAGCGACATTGCCATACGCCTGCGCGGCAAGCACAAGCCCGAATATACCCCCCATGTTGATACTGGCGATTATATCGTCGTCGTCAATGCCGAAAAAGTGCGTGTTACGGGTAAAAAAGCGACAGACAAAATGTATTACCACCACACAGGCTTTCCCGGTGGTATCAAGTCGATTAGTTTTGAAAAGCTGAACGACAAGGCACCTGGCCGTGCGCTAGAGAAAGCGGTAAAGGGCATGTTGCCCAAAGGTCCGCTGGGTCGGGCTATGTACAGCAAGTTGAAAGTGTACGCAGGGGATGCTCATCCTCACGCCGCACAACAACCGCAAGCACTGAATATTTAACGGGACGCATGACAATGGCTGAAACTTATTACGGTACAGGTCGACGCAAAACGTCGGCGGCTCGAGTGTTTATTACCAGTGGTAATGGCAATGTGACGGTGAATAACCGCACTCTAGAGCAATATTTTGGTCGCGAAGTGGCGCGTATGATTGTGCGTCAGCCGCTGGAGCTGGTTGAGGCGGTCGATAAGTTTGACTTGAAAATTACCGTTAGCGGTGGTGGTAGCTTTGGTCAGGCCGGCGCAATTCGCCACGGTCTTTCACGTGCGCTACTGGCCTATGATGAAACCTTGCGCGCACCATTGCGCCAGGCTGGGTTTTTGACCCGAGATGCCAGAGCGGTAGAGCGTAAGAAAGTGGGACTGCATAAAGCACGTAAGCGTCCGCAATTCTCGAAGCGTTAATCAGCGAACGTTTTGCAAAAAAGCCCAACTTTATGTTGGGCTTTTTTTGTTCTAAATCATGGGCTTGCCTGCTTTGTCTAAGGTCTCAGCTTGTAAAGCCCTATGCTTTTCATTACTATTACTCGCCATTTTTACCTGTGCGCGGGTACAGGTTCATCAACTGTATTTTTGCAGTTAATCTATATTATTCTGCCTTTTAAGGGGAGCTCATATGAGCAATGAAGGTGTCAATCATGGGCGTCGCCGATTTTTGACTGCAACTACCTGCGCGGTGGGCGCGGTGGGCGCGGCGGGTGCAGTGGTACCGTTCGTCGGTTCCTGGTTTCCGAGCGCGAAAGCGAAAGCGGCCGGTGCGCCGGTACGTATCAACATGAGTCGAATCGAGCCGGGCCAAATGGTCGTTGAAGAATGGCGCGGACAGCCGGTCTATATTATTCGTCGCACCCAGGAGGCACTCGATTCCCTGGCCAAGCTGACCGATAAACTGCGAGACCCCGAGTCCGAGAAATCGGATCAGCCGACTTATGTCGATCCGGTTAACCGAGCCTCGAACCCTGAGTACCTGATTATGGTGGGCCTGTGTACTCACCTGGGTTGTGCTCCGATGTATCGCCCCGATGTGGGTGCTACCGATCTCGGCGGTGACGAATGGTTGGGTGGCTTTTTCTGTCCCTGCCACGGTTCCAAGTTTGATCTTGCCGGACGTGTTTATCAGGGCGTACCTGCACCTCTCAACCTTAAAGTACCGCCCCATAACTATGAAAGTGAATATGTCGTAGTCATCGGTATCGACGAGGAGAGTGCATAATGAAATTGCTTATGTTTTTGTGGAAGTGGTTAGATGAGCGCCTTCCCGTGCAGCGTGCTTGGGATACCCATATGGGTAAGTACTACGCGCCAAAGAACTTTAACTTCTGGTACTTTTTTGGGGTTCTCTCTCTACTGGTGCTCGTTAACCAGTTGCTCACCGGTATTTGGTTGACCATGAGCTTTGAGCCCTCGTCCGATGGGGCTTTCGCCTCGGTCGAATACATCATGCGCGATGTCGACTACGGTTGGATTCTGCGTTATATGCATTCCACCGGTGCCTCGGCCTTCTTCATTGTTATCTATCTACACATGTTCCGTGGCTTGCTCTATGGCTCCTATAAGGCGCCGCGTGAACTGGTGTGGTTATTCGGTATGGCGATTTATCTGGCGCTGATGGCCGAAGCCTTTTTGGGCTACGTGTTGCCCTGGGGACAGATGTCCTATTGGGGTGCGCAGGTGATTATCTCCCTGTTTGGAGCTATTCCCTATGTAGGCGAGGCCATTGTCGAATGGGTTCGCGGCGATTACCTGATTTCGGGTATCACGCTTAACCGCTTCTTCGCTCTACACGTGGTTGCAGTACCCATCGTGCTTCTCGGTCTGGTGGTCTTGCACCTGTTGGCCCTACACGAAGTGGGTTCTAACAATCCTGACGGCATTGAAATTAAAAAGAACAAAGATGAGAACGGTATACCTCTTGATGGTATTCCTTTCCACCCCTACTACACCGTGCACGATTTGGTGCCGATAGTGGTGTTCATCTTTATTTTCTGCTTCATCATGTTCTTTATGCCAGAAATGGGTGGCTATTTTATTGAGCATGCAAACTTTGAAATTGCCAACCCTCTGAAAACGCCTGAGCACATTGCACCGGTCTGGTATTTCACGCCTTACTATTCCATGTTGCGTGCGGTACCCGATAAGTTTATGGGTTTCCTAGTGATGGCGGCAGCTGTAGCGATCCTTTTCATACTACCCTGGCTCGATCGCAGCCCGGTGAAATCGATTCGCTATAAAGGTAATGCCAGTCGTGTTGCCATCGTGTTGTTTGCAGTGGTCTTCGTCATTCTCGGTATATTGGGTATGAAGGCACCGACGCCAGCGCGCACTGCATTGGCGCAGGTTTGTACGGTCATCTACTTCCTCTACTTTTTGGCAATGCCTATTTGGACCAAGTTGGAGAAAACCAAGCCCGAGCCGCTGCGAGTAACAATGGATGGGGGTATGGGCTTCTGGCGATCGCTGGGTGTGTTAGCGATTATCATTGGCTTGATCATTGTGCCGTTAAAAGCGGTGGGCTCTGCGTCCAATTTTGATTGCGGCACTATTCAGTGTGATGACTTTGAGGCGACTCCAGAGGATAAGGCCTCCCTGCAAAATGGTGCCCAGCTCTTCGTTAACTACTGCATGGGTTGTCACTCTGCCAAGTACCAGCGTTGGGAGCGGGCCGCGGATGACCTGGGTGTTCCCCACGGTATGATGATGGAAAATCTTATTTTTTCCGGCCAGAAAATTGGCGGTTTGATGGGGATTTCCATGGCCGAGCATTCTGCTAAGGCCTGGTTCGGTGCTGTACCGCCCGACTTGACCCTGGTGACTCGAGCCCGTTCATCAAAATGGGTTTATACCTATCTGCGTAATTTTTATGCCGATAGCACTAGGCCGGTGGGCATCAATAATAAGGTTTTTAAAGATGTTGGTATGCCCCATGCGCTGATGGAATTACAGGGCCTACAGGGCTGTGCCCCGGGGCCATCGCTGGCCCACAATGGCGGTATTAGAGTTGATCCCCTGACCAGTGAACCTTTAAATGACGACCCTTGTGGTTCTTTCGAGCTGCTCAGTGAGGGTAGTTTGTCACCTCAGGAGTTCGATGGTGCCGTTTATGACCTGGTTAATTTTATGGCTTACATGGCCAATCCAGTAGCGACAGAGAGTCGTCGTATTGGCGTTAACGTGCTTTTGTTCCTGGCCTTTTTGTTGATCTGGGTTTGGTTGTTGAACCGAGAGTACTGGAAAGATATTCACTGATGACTATGCAGTGTAAACGGCTTTTATCAAAACGTATGAGGTGGTTTTAATGGGCGTTGTTTCGAAGCGAACGTCGATGACATTTTTTTCTGATCCGGCGAGTCACTATTGCCACAGAATTAGAATTGTCCTCGCAGAAAAAGGCGTGACTGTCGACATAGAAGAAGTCGACCCTAATGCTATCCCCGGGGAATTGGCGGAGCTCAATCCCTATGGCTCAGTTCCCACTCTAGTTGATAGGGACTTGTGCCTGTATGAGTCCAAGGTGTTGATGGAATATCTCGATGAGCGTTTCCCTCATCCGCCACTGCTGCCGGTTTACCCCGTAGCACGCGCCTTGAGCCGCCAGTACATGCATCGCATCGAGAAAGACTGGTGTGAAAAGGTAGATATCATTCTCGCCTCTAAAGATACAAAGGTGGTGGATGCGGCTCGTAAAGAGTTGCGTGACAGCTTGCTGGGTATTGCGCCCATTTTTGTCGACAAGCCCTACTTCATGTATGAAGAGTTTACCCTGGTCGATTGCTGCCTGGCACCGCTGCTGTGGCGCCTGGAAAGTCTGGGTATAGATATGCCCAATACGCGCCAGGCCAAGCCGCTGCATGAATATATGCGCCGTTTGTTTGAGCGCCCAGCATTTCTCAGTAGCTTGACCGAGCCCGAGCGGGACATGAACGGTTGATAGAGCCTGGTAATATTTCTTAGATCTGGTCTTATAGGTAGCGCTAATGGCGATGACTTCCAACAAGCCCTATTTAGTCAGGGCTTTTTTTGACTGGATTGTAGACAACGACTGCACCCCCCACGTCGTGGTTAACGCCATGGCGGTGGGTGTCGAAGTGCCACAGGTGTATGTTACCGATGGCCAGGTCGTTCTCAATCTGGCACCGCGTGCAGTGAGCGCCTTCAATCTCGATAATGAAGCGATTAGTTTTAATACTCGTTTTGGTGGTGTGCCCACCGATATCTACGTGCCAATCCACGCCGTTATTGGTATCTATGCGCGCGAAAATGGCGAGGGCATGGCTTTTGAGTCCTCGACCCCGGCGTCCGCCGAACTGGCTGGCCTAGATGATGATACTTCCGGCAAGCCACCACGGGGGCCAAGACCATCCGGCCCTAAGTCATCCGGCCCGAAACTCCGAGTTGTTAAGTAATCCGAGTTACCTGAATGGCTACTTAACAGACTAACCCGATAAAGAGGAATTGATAATGAATGATCCAATCGTAATCTGTGGATATGCTCGCACACCAATGGGCGGCATGATGGGCGAATTGGCCGATGTACCTTCACCACAGCTGGGTGCTACCGCCATTGCCGCCGCTATGGAGCGCGCAGGTGTTGAGAATAACGATGTCGATGAAGCTTTGATTGGTTGTGTTTTGCCTGCTGGTGTCGGCCAATCTCCGGCTCGCCAGGCCGCATTGGGCGCTGGGTTACCGGTTAGTACGGGCACTACCACTGTCAATAAAATGTGTGGCTCCGGTATGAAAACGGTGATGATGGCCTGTGACACTTTACTTGCGGGTCAGGCCGATGTGGTCGTTGCCGGCGGCATGGAAAACATGAGTAGTGCACCCTACATCCTCAAAAAGGCGCGTGGTGGCTATCGTTTGGGTAACGGCGAGTTGCTCGACCATATGTATATTGATGGCCTCCAGGATGCTTACACCGGTGGCTTGATGGGTGTGTTTGCTGAGAGCTGTGCCAGTAAATATACCTTTAGCCGTGAAGAGCAGGATGCTTACGCTATTGAGTCTCTGCGCCGCGCCAATGCAGCCATTGACGAGGGTAAATTTAGCCGCGAGATTGCTCCGGTTACCGTAAAGACTCGCAAAGGCGAGACGGTTATCGATACCGATGAGCAGCCCGGTAATGCCCGCCCCGATAAAATCCCCAACCTGAAGCCCGCCTTCAAGAAAGATGGTTCGGTGACCGCGGCCAATGCCAGCTCAATTTCCGACGGTGCCGCAGCCCTGGTGCTGATGCGTCAGAGTGAAGCAGAGAAGCGCGGTCTCAAACCCGTCGCGGTGATCCGTGGTTACACTCAGTTTGCTCAGGAGCCAGAGTGGTTCACAACCGCCCCCGTTGGTGCAATGAATATCCTTTTCGAGCGCACCGGTTGGTCGGCTGCCGATGTTGATTTGTTTGAGGTCAATGAGGCCTTTGCTGTCGTCGCTATGGCGGCGATGAAAGAGCTGGATATTCCTCATGATAAGGTCAATGTCCATGGCGGTGCCTGTGCTCTGGGTCACCCCCTCGGTGCTAGTGGCGCGCGGATCATCGTGACCTTGCTTTCCGCTCTTGAAACTTATGGTAAAACCAAAGGTGTTGCCAGTCTCTGTATTGGTGGTGGTGAGGCAACGGCCATCGCGGTAGAGCTACTGTAAGTCTGTCGCCCATATTGAAAAAGCCTCGCATTGCGAGGCTTTTTTTTGCCCATGATTTAGTTAATGAGTCTTGGATAATGACTGTTTAACACTGGGCCGGGCAGAACCTGTATAAATCGCGAGGTGCAAAGCAAGGGTAATAGACTGGCTTGAAGTAAGGCTGTCTCGGAGAGCCTGTGATTGAGTTGTAGAGTGCGAGCTCAGGGCTTATTAAAAGGCTCCCCCGGGCTTTTATGCAAGCCCTGCCATCGTTGCACAAGATTCGGCGCATCAATGCCCAGCGAGTCGAGAGTGCGCCCTACCGTATGGTTAATAAGGTCTTCAATATTCGCTGGGTGTTGATAAAAAGAGGGTACCGGCGGTGCGATGATGCCACCCATCTCGGTGACGATGGTCATATTTCGTAAGTGGACCAGGTGTAGGGGGGTCTCTCTTGGTAAGAGTACGAGTGTGCGGCGTTCCTTTAGGGTGACCCCGGCGGCTCGGGAAATCAGGTTGTTGTCGAGCCCGTGGGCGATAGAGCCTAGGGTGTTCATTGAGCAAGGGGCAACGACCATGGAGTGAATGGGAAAGGAGCCGCTAGAGATGCTGGCTCCGAAATCTTTGTGTCGATGGCACTCGTCGGCTAGTACTGAAATAGCCTTTTTGTCGAAACCTGTTTCATGTTCAGCGGTAACAAGCCCAGCAGGAGATAGTATGAGGTGTGTTTCAATGTCGGGTAGCTCGGCCAGTACCTGGAGTAGGCGAATGCCATAGATGCAACCTGTGGCGCCAGTGATGGCGATAATGACTCGTTTGAGCATGACTCTTCCTTTAGCGGTTTCATCTAAGTGACATTGTAGTTGTATTGGCCTTGTAGGGCTTCACCCTTGGTTCAGTTCCAGGTAGGCAAAATACGACCGGCTAGTAGCCAGGGTATAAGGATTAAGGCGTGGAATTGAGGCAATAAAAAAGGGGCAAAACCTTTCAGTTTTGCCCCTTTCGTTTCGCACATCATTTATGAGTGCGAAACGTTAGCGTTCCTCTACTGTAATAGTAGAATTAAAGCGCTACGATGTTCTCAGCTTGAGGACCTTTCTGGCCTTGAGTTACGGTGAACTCAACTTTCTGGCCTTCGATCAAAGTTTTGAAACCAGAACCAGAGATTGCGCTGAAGTGGGCAAAAACGTCGGGGCCAGACTCTTGCTCGATAAAACCAAAACCTTTCGCTTCGTTGAACCACTTAACAGTGCCGGTAGTAGTAGACATATTTATTTCCTAATCATTCGAGAGTAATTGAAGCCTTAAAACAAGGCCGTTTTGCTGGAAGTGTTGCTATTACTTATGAAAAACAGGACGAGTGTACTACAGACGAACATCGAAATGGTGTGCATAAATATAGGACGTACTTTCAAGCTGTGAGAATTATATACGGCTTTATAAATGAGTCAATGACTAAACCTCGATAAAATAAGCTGATTTCTGTATTTGTCATTAAAGGTGGTTACTTGCAAGCTTGTCCGGGTCATGAACTGTGGTGCATCAATGCTAATGATGGCGCCTGCCTGGGCCTATTGAGTAGGTGTGTGGGGTAATAAACGCTGGAATGAGTGGGGTGGTAGTCTGCAGAGGTCTTTTAGTAGGGGGGGGTGAGCTGGCAGGTGAGTTTGAAGCGCTCTATCGCTTGGATCTGCAAAGTTCACACTCTATATGCCTGGGAGTAGGCGGCTCGTAAAAAACATCAGGCGTCAATAATCATAGCATTGGAGCATATACTCCGGCATGGGAGGGCATCCACTGAATGCGCTCTACAGTTAGCCTTTTGCCGTATTAAGTGTGGTGCTAGAAATAATAGGGGAGGAAAAATATAGTAGTTACGTTTGAAGGCTAAGAGACTGGAGCCTGAAAGGGTGGGTGTGAATAAAGCTGTTGCAGCAAGGAGTGGTGGGCCTTCCCAGACTTGAACTGGGGACCTGCCGATTATGAGTCGGATGCTCTAACCAACTGAGCTAAAGGCCCTACTTGTGCGTTGTGGTCGATAGCTTAGCAGCTTTTATGCCGCCCTCTCGATGAATCGCGAGGGCGCATTATAAGAGGCTTTTCTGTTATCCGCCAGATAAGAACTGGCCGACTATCAAAAAGCTGGCCATGCGACTGCTATACCAGCCCTTTTGATAGTTGCTTGGGGGGCTATTCGTCTAGAAAGCTGCGCATGTGATCGGAGCGGGTGGGGTGGCGCAATTTACGCAATGCCTTGGCTTCGATCTGGCGAATGCGCTCGCGGGTAACGTCAAATTGCTTACCGACTTCTTCCAGCGTGTGGTCGGTATTCATATCGATGCCAAAGCGCATACGCAGTACTTTGGCCTCGCGGGCGGTGAGGCCGTTGAGTACTTCGCGAGTGGCTTCGGTCAGACTCTCGGCTGTGGCCGAGTGAATGGGGGAGTCGACATTCACGTCTTCAATAAAATCGCCGAGGTGAGAATCTTCATCGTCACCAATCGGTGTTTCGAGGGAGATGGGCTCTTTGGCAATTTTTAATACTTTGCGAATTTTGTCTTCGGGTAGCTCCATTCGCTCGCCGAGTTCTTCCGGCGTCGGCTCGCGCCCCATCTCTTGCAGCATTTGTCGCGATACGCGATTGAGTTTATTAATGGTCTCAATCATGTGCACCGGGATGCGAATGGTGCGAGCCTGATCGGCAATGGAGCGGGTAATAGCCTGGCGAATCCACCAGGTGGCATAGGTTGAAAATTTATAACCCCGACGGTATTCAAATTTATCGACCGCTTTCATCAGACCGATATTACCCTCTTGAATCAGGTCGAGGAATTGTAGACCGCGGTTGGTGTATTTTTTGGCGATGGAGATCACCAGCCGCAGGTTGGCTTCGACCATTTCTTTCTTGGCGCGCCGGGCTTTGGCCTCACCGATAGACATGCGACGGTTGATGTCTTTAATCTGAGTAATACTCAGTCCAGAAGCTTTCTCGAGGTTTGATAGTTTTTTCTGTACGCGGGTGATGTCGTCCAGCCGGTCTTTGATGGCAGTGGCGTAGGGTTGCTTGCGTCGCGATAGATTGGCGGCCCACTTGTCGTTGGTTTCATTGCCCGGGAAGCTTTCGACAAACTCTTTACGCGGCATTTTCGCCTGGCGTATACACAGCGCCATGATGCTGCGCTCGTGCTTTCTTACCTCGTGTAGAGCGAGGCGAGTTCGTGTCACAAGGGGGTCGAATTGCTTGGGGATCAGCTTTAGGTATTTAAAGAGCTCGCCCAGCTCGGCAATATTCTTTTCCGTAGTCTCGGTATCGCGTCCACTGCGTGCGATTGAGCGCTTGGTTTTTTCATTCTGTTTGTGAATGTCGCCAAAGCGTGTCGCCGCCTCTTCGGGGTCGAGTCCGCCCTCGTGCTGCTCCTCTTCTTCCTCTTCTTCCTTGTCTCCGGCCAGTACGGCGGCGGCATCTTTCTTACTTTGCTCGAGTGCAGAGGGAACGTGGGCGACGGGGTTGAGGTAGCCGGCAATAATTTCGACCAGGCGGCGTTCGCCTTTTTGTACCAGCTCGTACTGGGCGACGATGTCATCGACAGTTTCGGGCCATTCCGACATGGCGTACATGATGTCGCGGATGCCTTCTTCGATGCGCTTGGCGATTTCAATTTCGCCCTCGCGGGTCAGCAGTTCAACCGTGCCCATTTCGCGCATGTACATGCGGACGGGGTCGGTGGTGCGATGCTTTTCGGTTTCGACGGCGGCCAGTGCGGCGGCGGCTTCGGCGGCGGCAATTTCGTCGGCGCTGTTATTGCCTTCGTCGTTAATGAGCAGGGTGTCGGCGTCGGGGGCGGTTTCGAAGACATTGATCCCCATGTCGTTGATCATCTGAATGATGTCTTCAACCTGATCTGGATCAGAAATATCTTCCGGAAGGTGGTCGTTAACCTCGGCGTAGGTTAAGTAGCCCTGTTCGCGGCCCTTGGCAATCAGTTCCTTGATGCGTGACTGTTGTTGGCTGACGTCGCTCATAGAGTATCCGTTGTTGGTGGGTGGCTGAACACAAACGTCAAATTATAGCCTATCTGCGGGGGGCTGTCTCGTCATTGCAAGGCTCGAATAGCGGCTATTCGCTGGTCTCATCTCGACGCTCAAGTAATCGTTTTAGCATGCTAATTAATTCTGGGCTGCGTTTATCACTAGATAGCTCGAGCCAAATCGAAAATGCCGTTTTGCGGTCGTGATCATTGAGCTGACTTTTAGTGCTTAAATACTCGATTCGTTGTTCTACGGTTTGTTCGTTAAGATCCGAGCGGAGCAGGGCGTCGACAATGTCCTGGGACTGTTTGGTGTAAGTGTCGACTGCCTGGCCGGGGATGTTGGCCAGGTCGGTAGCGGCGATTCCCGCTAGTACTTCACCTTGCTCCTGACCATGTACGCCGCGCCAATAACCAAGAATGTGGTTAAGAGTATAGTCGGGATTTTTCTCTAACAGAGTGAATAAACCGTGAAGTATGTCTATATCGTCGAGCTCAAGTTTTAGTAGGGCCTCGGTGCGCTCTATGTTTTGCGCTAGCGAAGGGTGGTTGATGAGCAGGGCAATGAGGCAGTGTAGTGGCTTGAGCTGAATGTCTGTCGATGCGGACGCGGGCCGAGCTATTGTGGTGTTTGTGTTTTGCCCCTCGCCCTCGCCCTCGCGCTGTTCATAATCCTCTGGTGCTGGATAGTTGTCTTCTATGGGCGGGGGCTCGGCGTCGGCGTAGTGCGCGCCGTAATCATCGTAATTGCCGTTGTCGGTTGCTGCCTCGTCCCACTGTGGTGGTGTTTCACTAACTGGTGGTGCAATTAAGCCAGTTAAAGTGTCAGTGGCAAGGCCGGTTTTTTTGGCCAGTTGGTCGAGCAGTAATTGACGGAAAATACCAGCGGGCAGCTGATGGATCATCGGCGCGGCGAGGGTGGCGAAACGTGCGCAGTCATCGGCCAGTGTTAGGTCAAGGCCCTCCTCGCAGAGGGTGAATAGAAAGGCCGAGAGTGGTGTGGCGCTGCTAATTAGATGGCGGAAGCGTTCGTTGCCGATTTTTCGTACCAGGGTGTCCGGGTCTTCGCCCTCGTCGAGAAAGAGGAACTTGGCACTACGTCCATCCGTCATCAGTGGCAGGCTGGTCTCCAGGGCGCGTTTGCCCGCCTGACGTCCGGCCTTGTCGCCGTCAAAACAAAAGACTATTTCACTGGTGTAGCGGAAGAGCTTTTCCAGATGAGCTTCCGATACGGCAGTGCCAAGGGTGGCCACAGCATTTTCGATCTCGTGCTGGGCCAGGGCGACGACGTCCATATAGCCTTCGACGACCAGTAAATTGTCATTACTCTGGCGACTGCGGTTGGCCTCGTAGAGGCCGTAGAGCTCGCGCCCCTTGTGAAAAACCGTGGTCTCCGGCGAGTTGAGATACTTGGGCTTATCGTCGCCGAGTACACGACCACCAAAGGCGATGGTGCGTCCGCGAGTGTCGCGAATGGGGAAGATAATACGTTCGCGAAAGCGGTCGTAACGTTTGTTTTCCTCCTCTCGATTGACCAGTAGACCGGAATCGGTGAGCAGGGCGATGGTTTCGTCTTCGACCGTATCGTTGCTTCTTAGCTCGTCGTCATTCTGTTGCAGGCGACTTTCACCAATGGCGAGCAGTAAATTATCCCAGCCGGGCGGGGCGTAGCCAATGTCGAAATTGCCGGCAATTGCGCCGCTCAGGCCCCGTTGTTTGAGGTAGTCCACGGCCTGATGAGCGCTGTTGTGTTGGCGCAGTTGCTGTTGGTAGAAGCGTTTGGCCTCGTCAAGAATCTCATACAGTGCTTTGCGGCGCTTATCGTGCGGATTGTTTTGCTGGGCTTCGCGGGGTACCTCCATGCCAACCAGGGCGCCGAGTGTTTCCACTGCCTGCGGGAAGTCGACATGGTCGTAGTCCATTACAAAGCCAATGGCATTGCCCCCGGTGCCGCAGCCGAAGCAGTAGTAAAACTGTTTCTCGGGATTGACTGAAAAGGAGGGGGTTTTTTCGTCGTGAAAGGGGCAGCGAGCGGAGTGATTTTTACCGGTTTTGCGCAGTTCCAGACGTGCGCCAATCACATCGACGATGTCGACCCGGTCGAGCAGGTCGTCGATAAAGCGCTGTGGAATTAATCCGGCCATTGGTTTGCGACTTGCAGGTGCGGGGCGTCGTTAAAAGTGGGCTCTACACCTGCAGAGTGGGGCTATGACAGCCGAGCTTTAATTTGCTTACTGACGGCACCCATATCGGCGCGGCCCTGTACTTGAGGTTTGAGAATGGCCATCACCTTGCCCATGTCGGACATCGCCTGGGCGCCACTGTCGGCTACGGCCTGGTCGATAAGGGCCTGCAGTTCTTCGGCACTGAGGGCGGCGGGCAAAAATTCGGCAATAACGTCGAGTTCAATTTGTTCTTGCTCGGCCAGGTCGTCCCTTCCTGCATCCTTAAACTGGCTCAATGAGTCGCGGCGCTGCTTACTCATTTTGTCGAGAATGGCCAATACACGGGTATCGTCCAGCTCGATGCGTTCATCAACCTCTATGCGCTTAATCTCGGCTTGAATCAGGCGAATGGTGCCGAGGCGGGGCTTGTCTTTGGCGCGCATTGCGGTTTTCATTTCGCTGGTGATGCGTACTTTGAGTGTTTCTTCGCTCATGGCAATTTTCCGGCTCTAGTGGTCGTGTGTGAGTGATGGCGAGTTGTCATTAGAGGTCTTTAAGTGTCGCGCTATATTGAGCTGTGATAACAACTTAGTAAAGGCTCGTGACGACAGGGAAAAGTACCAGGAACGAAAAAAGCGCCGACATGCGACGCTTTTTAATATCTGCAGGTATTGGCTATAAGCTTGCCCGAGTTTTGATTGATAGACTCGGGCAAAACCTTGCTATGTGCTACTCCATGGAGGGGTAGGTAAATACCTCAGAACTAAGTTACACCTTGAAAAAGGTGCTTAGTACATCCGTTGCAGCTTGCGCGACTCGCGTTGTACCTTCTTAGCATGGCGTTTAACAGCAGCGGCAGCTTTGCGCTTGCGACACCAGGTGGGCTTCTCGTAAAACTCGCGACGGCGAACTTCGGCGAGAATACCGGCTTTTTCGCAAGAGCGCTTGAAGCGACGCAGAGCGATATCGAAAGGTTCGTTTTCTTTAAGGCGTACTGAAGGCATCTATCCTCTTTCCTGTTTCTTGGCTATCTGTTAACGATCTAAGTTGCGGGCTTAGGCTCTTCGTATCACCGGCATAAACCACATAAAATTTGTCTACAGCCCCTGTTGGGGTCGCGTATTCTATACACTTGCCGTCTCGGGTGCAAAAGTTTTTTGCTCATGTCAGTGGGCCTAGCTTAGCCCTGCGGCGGGTGGTTTTCACGGCCATTGCACTTTATTATGCGCGCGGACGAATGTAAGGGTCGCTTTAATAGTCTGTTAGGGCGGCTTTGGGGGAGATAAATGCGAATACTGGGCATAGAAACATCCTGTGATGAAACCGGCGTGGCGATCTATGACAGCGAGGCAGGCTTATTGGCCGATGCCTTATATAGCCAGGTTGAGGTACACGCCGACTATGGTGGCGTGGTGCCAGAATTGGCCTCGCGGGATCACGTACGTAAACTCTTGCCGATGATCCGCCAGATACTGGCCGATACCTCACTGCAGCCAGGCGACATCGATGGCATCGCCTATACCGCCGGTCCGGGCCTCATTGGGGCCTTGATGGTGGGTGGTTCGGTGGGGCGTTCACTGGGCTATGCCTGGGGTGTGCCGACCCTTGGTGTACACCACATGGAGGGGCATTTACTGGCGCCAATGCTTGAAGATCGGCCGCCGGAGTACCCCTTTATAGCCTTGCTGGTTTCCGGTGGGCACACCCAACTAGTGAGTGTGCGAAATATTGGCGAGTACGAAATTCTCGGTGAATCTCTTGACGATGCCGCCGGCGAGGCCTTTGATAAGGCCGCAAAAATGCTCGACATGGATTATCCGGGTGGGCCCCGCATCGCCAAGTTGGCCGAGCGGGGTGAGGCTGGGCGTTTTCGTTTTCCCCGGCCAATGTGTGATCGCCCTGGCCTCGACTTCAGTTTTTCCGGCTTGAAAACCTTTACCTTAAACACCGTTGCCAAAGAGCGTGGCGATGAGGTATTGCCCGATGAGCAAACCCAGGCCGATATTGCCTGGGCTTTTCAGGATGCGGTGGTCGATACCCTGGTGATTAAATGCCGGCGCGCAATCAAGGAAAGTGGTTTAAGTACCCTGGTGATTGCGGGAGGTGTGTCGGCTAATATTTGCCTGCGCGAGCGTCTTGAAAAGGCCCTGGCCAAGCTAGACGCGAAAGTTTTCTATGCGCGCAATGCCTTTTGTACCGATAACGGCGCGATGATTGCTTATGCCGGCTGCCAGCGGCTGATGGCCGGGCAGCACGATGACCTGACGATTCGTGCCGTGCCGCGCTGGCCCCTCGATACCCTGCCCCCTTTACAGAAAAATAAGCAGGCTGTTGCCACAGCCGTAGAGGAATAAAACATGGATATTGTCTATATCCGCGATCTACAGATTGAAACCATTATTGGCATTTACGATTGGGAGCGGGAGGTGCGCCAAACCATTTCCCTCGACCTGGAAATGGCGGCAGATATCCGCCAGGCAGCGGCGAGCGATGACATACAGCACACCCTCAATTACAAGGCGGTCGCCAAGCGCTTGATTGCTTTTGTAGAGGAAGCGCAGTGTTTGCTGGTTGAGCGGCTGGCGGAAGAGATTGCAAACATTGTACTCAGTGAGTTTGAGGTGCCGTGGTTAAAGTTGCGCCTCAGCAAGCCGGGGGCACTGCGCGGTTCGAAAGATGTGGGGATTATTATCGAGCGAGGTGAGAAGCCAGCATGAGCGCTGCTGTTTTGCGACGGGTTTATCTAAGCCTGGGTAGTAATATTGATCGCGAGAAAAACATTCTCGCCTGCCTCGATGCCCTGGCCGAACACTTTGGTGAATTAATTATTTCACCGGTTTACGAAAGTGAGTCCGTGGGTTTTGCCGGTGATAGTTTCTACAATTTGGTGGTGGGTATCGATAGCGACTTGAGTGTCGGTGAACTCGCGGTGATTATGCGCGATATTGAAACGGCCAATAAGCGCAGTCGTGTGGGTCCTAAATTTGGCCCGCGAACACTGGATATAGATATTTTGACCTGTGGTGAGTTGAGGGGTTTGGTCGACGGGGTTGCCCTGCCGAGAGATGAGCTTACCGAAAATGCCTTTGTGCTTTTACCCCTGGTTGATATAGCCCCCGATGAAAGGCATCCGGTCAGCGGTGCAGCCTATTGCGATATTGCGGCCAATTTTAAAGGCCGTGAGCAAAAACTTTGGCGCATAAATTTTAGCTGGCAGGGGCGCCGTATTTCCAGTCAGTGAGGATGTTGCTCTGCGAATAATAAGCGCCGATAAATAATTATTTCGGCGGTTATTTTATAACAATTATCGAGTTCTTTGATGTCGACACTGGGAGTAAAAAATCCGCTCTCCGGGGTTTCTGGTTGTTTTTTAGGTGACCAAAAATTATCAAAACCGGTCAATATCGAAAAAGTTTCCTCGGGCTACAAGGGTCATGGCTAAATCTCCAATCCGTTAATATCAATGTGCTACGAAATTACAATGGGGTTTATCGCCGGCGATTCAAGGGAGTTGGCAAAGAGCTGGGGCTATGTTGATCCAGATCAGGTGATTTAAACGAGGTGTTTGCCGCCGTCGACGGCGATGGTTTGACCGCTTATATAGCTGGCGCTGGTAATGAGGAATTCGGCTAAGTTGGCAATGTCGTCACTACTGCCCATGCGTTGTAGTGGAATGGTTTTAATTAATTTATCTTGTGCGCCGCTGTCATTGGCATCGTTGTTTTCTGGCCAGAGAATGACGCCTGGGGCAATGCCGTTCACCCTGACGTTTGGCGCTAGCTCTTTGGCCAGGGTTTTGGTCAGCATTTTATTGCCGGCCTTGGCGATGCAATAAATACTGTGGTCGTTTAAGGGTTGGTGGGCGTGAATATCGGCAATGTTGACGATGCTGCCACCATTTTTCTTAAGCTCGCCGGCCAGGGCCTGGCAGAGGAAGAAGGGGCCTTTTAAATTACTGCCAATTAGCTCGTCCCACTGAACGTTTGTCGCGCACGGCAGAGGCGTTGGATAAAAGCTGGAGGCATTGTTGATGAGGGCGGTGACTTGCCCCCAGTGAGCAATGCTGGCTTTTGCCAGCTGCTCAACGCTGGCGAGATCGAGCAAGTTAGCTTGCAGGGCACGAGCGGAATCGGCGCGAATGGTATTGAGCTGTACGCAGAGTTTGTCGGCGTCGGCAGCGGACTTTTGATAGTGAATGATCACCCGGTAACCGCGCCCGTGTAGTCGCGCTGCTATGGCCGCACCGATGCGTCGGGCCGCACCGGTGATTAATACGACAGGGGCTTGCTCAGGCATTCTCGGTTTCAAGGTCACGCTTGTGCTCAAGCTTATAATCGCTGATGTATTCAAGGCGCTTCTTATCGATGGCTGCACCGATGGCTGGGCCTTTTAGGCCGGCGTTGACAAATTCTGCGCTGGTAATGGTGGTCACTTTATTGGCAAGGTTTTGCAGCCATTGTGCGGAGGGGTAGTTCACCTCTTCAAAGCCGGTGCGGCCTCGGGCATCGGCGGTGCAGGCGAGTAAAAAGCAGTGCAGTGACTCGGGCTGGCGGAACACGTCCAGGCCCTTGAGGACTTTTAATACCGTGGCGGGGCGCAGGGTGTCGATTTTATGGCAGAGCAGGTGATAGCGGGTGACGACAATGGCCAGCTTACGAAAGCGATTAGGCACCCGCAAACGCTCGCAAAAGGCTTCTACCAGGGGCACGCCGGCCTCTTCGTGGCCCATGTGGCGGGGCAGTATATGCTCGGGGGTAATGCCTTTGCCCAGATCGTGCATCATCACGGCAAAGCGCACGCGTGGGTCATTACTCAGTTGCGTGGCCTGGTCCATGGCCATCAGCAGATGAATGCCGGTGTCGACCTCGGGATGAAAATCGGCGCGTTGGGGCACCCCGAAGAGTTTTTCAAGCTCGGGGAAAAGCACCGCGAGTGCGCCGCATTCACGCAGTACTTGAAGATAGGTGCGCGGTGATCCCTCTGACAGGGCCTTGAGGGTTTCGCTCCAGACTCGTTCCGGGCTCAGGTATTGCAGTTCACCGCTGTCGGTAATGTCTTTCATCAAGGCCAGTGTTTCTGCCGCAATGCTGAAGCCGAGGTGATGAAAGCGTGCGGCGAAACGGGCGACGCGCAGTACCCTTAGGGGGTCTTCAATAAAGGCAGCGGAGACATGGCGTAGCTTGCGCTCGGCAATATCTTGCTGGCCGCCGTAGGGGTCGACCAACTGGCCATTACTGTCTTGGGCAATGGCGTTAATGGTGAGGTCGCGGCGCGAGAGGTCCTGTTCAAGAGTAACGCTGGCGTCGGTATGAAAAATAAAGCCGCCATAGCCGTGGCCATTTTTACGCTCGGTACGGGCGAGCGCATATTCCTCCCCGGTGTCGGGGTGGAGGAAGACGGGGAAGTCACTGCCGACGGTGCGAAAGCCGAGTTGCTCTAGTTCCTGGGGTTGTGCGCCAACCACGACCCAGTCGCGATCCTTAACGGCAATGCCGAGAAGTTTGTCACGCACAGCGCCGCCCACCAGATAAGTATCCATAGCCTTACTTTAGCTGTTTCAGACTTGTTTGGCAGCAGGCTTGGCCGACTTTTGAGTGGTGAGCAGCTCTTTCAAAAAATGTCCGGTGTGTGAGCCCTCGGTGTCGGCGACCTGCTCAGGTGTGCCGGTGGCGATAATGCGGCCGCCGCCACTGCCTCCCTCTGGCCCCAGGTCGACCACCCAGTCTGCGGTTTTAATGACATCGAGGTTATGCTCAATCACCACCACAGTGTTGCCGTGGTCGCGGAAGCGGTGCAGTACAGTGAGCAACTGCTGAATATCGTGAAAGTGCAGGCCGGTGGTGGGCTCATCGAGAATATACAAGGTTTTACCGGTATCGCGTTTAGACAGTTCGCGCGACAGTTTGACCCGTTGCGCTTCACCGCCGGACAGGGTTGTCGCCGCCTGCCCCAGCTTGATATACGACAGGCCAACATCGCTCAATGTTTGCAGCTTGGTGGCGATGCTGGGCACGGGGCTGAAAAAGTCCAGGGCATCTTCAATGGTCATATCCAGCACCTGGTGAATATTCTTGCCCTTGTAGCGAATTTCCAGGGTCTCGCGGTTATAGCGCGCGCCCTTACAGGTGTCGCAGGTGACATAGACATCGGGCAAAAAGTGCATTTCGACCTTTTTAACACCATCGCCCTGACAGGCCTCGCAGCGCCCACCCTTGACGTTAAAACTGAAGCGACCGACTTTATAGCCGCGCGAGCGAGCCTCCTGTGTGCCGGCGAACAACTCCCGCACCGGGGTGAAAATGCCAGTATAGGTCGCGGGGTTGGAGCGCGGTGTGCGGCCGATGGGACTCTGGTCGATGTCGACACACTTGTCGAGCTGCTCCAGCCCACTAACACTGGTATGGGGCGCAGGGGTCAGGGTCGTGGCTTTGTTCAGGGCTGTCGCCGCGAGGGGGTAGAGGGTTTCGTTGATCAGGGTTGATTTGCCCGATCCGGAGACCCCGGTAATGCAGGTCAGCAGGCCGATGGGAATATCGATATCCACCGCCTGTAGATTATTGCCGTCGACACCGCGCAGGCTGAGCTGGTTTTCAGCATCGTTGGGCGTGCGTATCGCGGGCACTTCAATGGCTTTGCGACCGGACAGGTAGTCCCCCGTCAGGGAGCGTTCCTCGGCGAGAATATCCTCGACCTGGCCGCAGGCGATCACCTCGCCACCGTGCACTCCAGCACCGGGGCCGATGTCGACCACGTAGTCGGCGGCGCGAATCGCCTCCTCGTCGTGCTCGACCACAATCACGGTGTTGCCGAGATCGCGCAGGCGCACCAGGGTGCTGAGCAGGCGCGTATTGTCGCGCTGGTGGAGACCGATGGAGGGCTCGTCGAGAATATACATCACGCCGACCAGGCCCGCGCCGATTTGGCTGGCCAGGCGAATACGCTGAGCCTCACCACCGGAGAGCGTTTCGGCGCTGCGGTCGAGGGTCAGGTAGTTGAGTCCAACGTCGACCAGAAAGTGCAGACGGTCGCGAATTTCCTTCAATATTTGTTCGGCAATTTGTGCCTGCTGGCCGTCCAGTGCAAGTTGCTGGTAGTAGGCCGCCAGGTCGCCAATCGACAGGGCGGTTACTTCGGGCAGGCTTCTTTCATCGATAAAAACATGCCGCGCCGCTTTGTTGAGGCGCTGGCCGTCGCATTCGGGGCAGGACTGAGTATTTTGGTATTTGGCTAAATCTTCGCGTACCGTTTGCGACTCTGTCTCCCGGTAGCGGCGCTCCATATTGGGGATAATGCCCTCAAAACAGTGGGTGCGCTTATACACGCTGCCGCGGTCATTGACATAGTTAAAGGCGATTTCTTCACTGCCGCTGCCGAACAAGACCTTTTGTTGTTGCGCGGAAGTCAGCTCTTCAAAGGGCGTGTCGATGTCGAAGCCGTAGTGGCTGGCCAGCGAGGTGAGCATGTTGAAGTAAAACAGATTGCGCCGATCCCAGCCGCGAATGGCGCCTTCGGAAATCGTCGCCTCCGGGTGTTGCACCACGCGATCGACATCGAAAAACTGCTTAACACCCAGGCCGTCACAGCCGGGGCAGGCACCGGAGGGGTTGTTAAAGGAAAACACCCGGGGCTCCAGCTCGTTAATGCTGTAGTTGCACACCGGGCAGGCAAAGCGGGCGGAAAAAATATGATCGGGCTTGTCTTTGTCTTCGTCGTCCATATAGGCGGCGAGCACTAAACCCTCTGAAAGCAGCAGGGATGTTTCGATAGATTCCGACAGGCGCAGGGCGATATCGTCCCTCACCTTGATGCGATCCACCACCACTTCAATGGTGTGCTTCTTGTTCTTCTCTAAATCCGGTAGCTCGTCGAGTTCATAGATTCGACCATCGACGCGAGCGCGGATAAAACCCTGGGCGCGCAGTTGCTCAAACACGTGTAGGTGTTCACCCTTGCGCTCGCGAATCAGCGGCGCAATGATCATCAGCTTGGTGCCTTCACCCAGGGCGAGAATTTGGTCGACCATCTGGCTGACGGTCTGCGCCGCCAGCTTCTCATTGTGCTCGGGACAGCGCGGCTCACCGGTGCGCGCATAGAGCAGGCGCAGGTAGTCGTAAATTTCGGTAATGGTGCCCACTGTGGAGCGGGGGTTGTGGGAGGTCGACTTTTGCTCGATGGAAATGGCCGGCGATAAACCCTCAATGTGGTCGATATCGGGTTTTTCCATCATCGACAAAAATTGCCGGGCATAGGCCGAGAGCGATTCAACGTAGCGCCGTTGGCCCTCGGCGTAGAGCGTGTCAAAGGCTAGAGACGATTTACCCGAGCCCGACAATCCGGTGATCACCACCAGCTTGTCGCGGGGGATATCAATATCAATGTTCTTCAGATTGTGGGTGCGCGCACCGCGCAGTTTGATCATTTTCATGGGCAGGAGCTGGTTACCGGGCAAACCGGGGATTATAGAGCCATCTGTAGCTTATCCGTTAGTACTGCATTACGCCGCGCGTATTTCGCCAGGCGAGCGGGCCTATATTGTGCTAGCGGATATGCTATCCTGCGCGGCTAAATTCCAAGCCCCATGGGCAGTGGCTGTGGCCCACGATACTTTGATTCTATGAAATTAAAAAACAAACTTAAATCTGATCTCGAAGATGCGCTTTTTCAGTGCCGCCACTCCTTTATCTCGGCGGCCATTTTTAGTTTGTTTATCAACTTGCTGATGTTGGTGCCGGTGGTTTACATGCTCCAGCTCTACGACCGAGTCATCCCCAGCGGCAGCATGTCGACTCTGTTGATGTTAACGCTGATCACTATGTTTCTGTTCGCCACCATGGGTGGTCTGGAGTGGGTGCGCTCGCAAATTCTGGTCAAGGTCAGCACCCGCATTGAGTGCCTGCTCAACGAGCGTCTCTTCGCTATCTCCTTTAAGCAGTCGCTCTACAGTGGTGGTCAGAAGGCCAGTTCCCAGGCGCTGGATGACCTCACCTCGCTGCGCCAGTTTATGACGGGCAATGGCCTGTTTGCGTTTTTTGATGCGCCCTGGATACCTATTTACATCGCCGTAATGTTTCTGTTCCACCCCTGGGTGGGTTTGATGGCGGTGATTACCGCCTGTATTTTAACGGCGGTGGCCATCGTCAACGAAAAGGTCACCAGTGGTGCTCTGGCGGAAGCCAACGGTGTGGCGATGAACAACCGTGCACGACTCAATAAAAACCTGGTCAATGCCGAGGTGATTGAGTCCATGGGCATGCTCGCCAGCATGCGCGCGCGCTGGCAGAGCGATAACTACAAGGTCTTGGATCTCCAATCTCGAGCCAGTTCCAATGCCGCACTACTGGCGGCTATTTCCAAGGTGCTGCGCATAGCCTCCCAGTCACTGATATTGGGCCTCGGTGCCTATTTAGCGATTGAGCGAGAAATTTCACCGGGCTCGATGATTGCCGGCTCTATCTTGCTGGGTCGAGCCTTGGCGCCGATCGATCAAATGATCGCCGGCTGGAAGGGTTTTATTGCCGCTCGCGGCCAATATGCCCGTCTCAATGACTTGTTGAGCAAAATTCCCGCCGACAAAGACAGAATGTCCCTGCCAGCACCGACTGGTGTGTTGCGAGCCGAGGGCGCCGTGGTGGCGCCGCCGGGTGCCAAGGCCGCGGTGTTGAAAAATATCAGTTTCACCATAGGCAGTGGCTCCACGGTGGGTGTTGTTGGCCCCAGCGGTGCCGGTAAGTCAACCCTGGCTCGGGCGCTATTGGGTATTTGGCCCGCGGCGAGTGGCAAGATTCGCCTCGATGGCGCCGACGTCTTTACCTGGGACAGGGAAGAACTGGGTCCCTACATCGGCTACCTGCCCCAGGATGTCGAATTGTTTGAGGGTTCGATTAGCGAAAACATTGCCCGCTTTGGCGATATCGACGCGACTAAGGTGGTGGCTGCCAGCCAGGCGGCGGATGTTCACGAGATGATTTTGCGCCTGCCCGAGGGCTACGACACGGTGATCGGTGCCGGTGGCGGCACCCTGTCCGGTGGTCAACGCCAGCGTATCGGCCTGGCTCGTGCCCTGTACGGCGATCCGGTGCTGGTGGTGCTCGACGAGCCCAACTCCAATCTCGATGATGTCGGTGAAGCCGCCCTGGCTAAGTCCATCATCGGCCTTAAGCAGAAGCAGGTCACGGTGATTGTCATCACTCACCGCACCAATATCCTCGGTGCCATGGACTATTTGATGGTCTTAAAGGAAGGTCAACTGGCCGCCTTTGATACGCGCGACAAGGTCCTGGCGCAACTCGCCCAGGCGCAGCAACCAGCTCCAGCACCGCAGCCGGTGCGTCCCGCGGCTCCGGTTGTGTCGGCGGTGGTTGATTAATATGACATCCGATAGCCCTGTGATTGAGAACCCGGTAATGCCTATAACTTCCCCAGAGACACCTGTTCTCGACATCGATGATGCTCGTATACGCAGTATTGGTCTGGTTATTTTGCTCATTACCTTCGTGGTGTTCGGCCTTTGGGCGGTATTGGCCCCCCTCGGTGGCGCAGCTTTAGCCCCCGGTGTGGTGGTCGTGAAGTCCCACCGCAAGACGGTGCAGCACCTCGAGGGCGGTATTGTCGAGCGCCTCCTGGTCAGGGAAGGTGATACGGTCAGTCGCGGTGATGTCCTGCTGGAGCTGGATGACACCCAGAGCGGTGCTGAAATGGGCATTGTCAACGGCCAGTATATTGCCGCTCGTGCGTTAGAGGCGCGCTTAATCTCCGAGCGCGATGGCGATATTGCCGTGGTTTATGACCAGGCCTGGCAGCAGACGCAAGATGCACACATACAAGAGGCGGTGCGCGGGCAAAATCAGATTTTCCTGGCGCGCAAAAATGCCCACGATGGCGAGCGCGCGGTGCTCGAGCAGCGCATTGGCCAATTGCACACCCAGGAAGAGGGCCTAACGCAGCTGAAAAACAGTAAGCAGGCGCTGATGATCTCCTACCAGGCGGAGATTGATGATCTCAAAGAACTCTTAAAGGATGGCTTTGCCGACAAGCGCCGCCTGCGGGAATTCGAGCGCAGTTATGCCCAGAGCAGTGGTGATATTGCCGATCTCAGTTCCCGCATTGCCGCGATTAAAATCAAGGTAGGTGAAACCCAGTTACAGGCCCTGCAGGTTGACAAGGAGTTTCAGCAGGAAGTGGCCACTGGTCTGGGCGAGGTGCAGAGCACGAATTTTGAACTGCGCGAAAGAATACAGGTGCTGAGTGATCGTGTGCGTCGCGCCAAGGTGCTGGCGCCGGTCGACGGCATGGTAGTGGCTCTCGCGGTGCACACCGAGGGCGGTGTGGTTCGCCCCGGTAGTGCCCTGATGGACATCGTGCCCCACAAGGAAAGCCTGATGGTTGAGGCTCAGGTGCAGCCTCTCGATATTGATCGCGTCAAACCCGGTCTCCGGGCCGAGGTGCGCTTTAGTGCCTTTGCCCGCGCCGACACCCCGGTATTTGAGGGTGAAGTCCTCACTCTGTCGGGCGACCGTTTGATTGATGAAGCCACGGGCATGCCCTACTACCTGGCGCGTATCACGCTGACCTCCGAGAGCAAGACAAGCCTGGATGAGCTGGAGGGCATTTACCTGATCCCCGGTATGCCCGCCGAGGTGTTGATTAAAACCGGAGATCGCACCCTGTTTAAATATCTCGCCCAACCCTTTAGCAATATGTTTGCTCGATCATTTATTGAGGACTAGGGGCAATGTTACCGCGCGCCTATTTACTAACTGCCCTGTTGTTACTGCCTTGCGTCGAGGTTTTTAGCGACGACCTGTTGACGGTTTACCGAGCCGCAGTGGCAGGTGACCCACGATTAAAACTTGCCGCTTCAAAACTGGGCATTGGTCGGGCACGCCAGCAGCAGGCCGTGGGCAATATGCTGCCCCAACTACGTGGTAGTGGCTCATTTTCGGAGAACCGCCAGGACCTGGAGAAAGGCAATTTCAGTAACGGCGGTAGCGATAGCTTTTCGGGTGAGAAGTACAACTTGATCCTCACCCAAAGCCTCTTCGATATGCCGAAGTACTATTACTGGCAGAGTCAAAAACAACTGAGTTCCCAGTATGCTGCGGAGCAGGTAGATGTTGCACAGCAGTTAATGCTCGATGTGGTGAGCGGTTATTTTGCCGTATTAGAGGCCAGGGATGAGCTCGCCCTGGTGGGTCATGAAATAGCGGCCACGGAAAGTTTACTGCGCCAGGTCGAAGGCCTTTTTGAAAAAAGCCTGACGCGCATTACCGAGGTGTTGGATGTCAGGGCCAGTTACGATGCTCTATTTGCCGACCAGGTATCGGTCGAAAGTCAGGTGGCCATTGCCCGACAACAACTTCAAGAGCTGACGGGCGCAGAGCTTGGCGCCTTGATGCAGCTCGGTGACGAAGTGGCGTTTAGCGCCGTGGAGGATTCTCTGGAGCAGTGGATTGCCCGAGTCGTTGCGCAAAATTCGGCCCTGGCCGGCTTGCACAATGCAGTGGCGGCGGAAACCTACGGTCTCAAGGAAAAGAAAGCGAGCCGCCTACCGGTGGTCGATCTGCAGTTGAGTCACCAAAAGAGTGATATCGGCTATGAGAACTCGTCTCGGCCAAAAACAACCACCGACTATATCGGCGTCAATGTGGTGGTGCCCCTGTTTACCAGTGGTGTCACCTCGGGGCGCATTAGCGAAGCCTCACAGCGCCTTGAAATGGCCCGTTATGGCTATGAAACGGAGTATCGCGCCCTGGTGAAGGAAGCTCGCGATGCCCTGTTACAAACCAATGCCAATGTGCGACGCATTGAAGCGACGAATAAGGCCCTCAACTCCTCGTTGCGAGCACACGAAGCGATGCTAAAAGGCTTTAAGCTCGGTGCGGTGACCAGTGCCGATGTGCTCGATGCCCAGCGCAATGTGTTTCGCACACGCAGGGATTTAAACCGGGCGCGCTACGGCTACGTACTCAACCGTACACGCCTGCTCAAGGTCAGCGGTATGGTGAGCGAGCACGAGTTGGCGCAAATAAATCAGTGGTTAGTTGTCGAGTCGGGCCAGTCCAGTAAGCCGCTCTAAGTATGGTGCTGGAGTTCAACTACCTTGCGGGGATTGTCAGTGGAGGACGGGGCCGTGAATCATGAGTCAGAACAGCCCCTAAGCTTATTGGTCGACCTTACCTCGTTGCACGCCCCGCTGACGGGCATCGGTCGCTATACCCTGGAGATACTGTGCCAACTGGCTCAACGGCCCGAGCAGGTAGAGTTGCGCGGCTTTAATGATCAGCGCCACTATGAACCCCAGGCACTGCAGGCTATGTTGTCTGCAGTCGATGCGCCACAAGACGACGCACCTTCATTATCTTCTTCTCTTACGTACAGAGCCTGGCCCCTGGCGAAACGGTTGCTAAAGCATATTCCCGGTGCCCGTTTGGCACGGGCGGGTTTGCACAATAAGCGCATTGCCAGGGCTTCGGCGCAAACCGAGGGCAGCATTCATTGGCAGCCCAATTTCATCCTCGGTGCAGCCAGGGGCCCTGCCATGGTCTCGGTCTACGATTTATCCCACGTGCGTTTTCCCCACTTCCACCCGCCCGAGCGCCTGCGCTGGCTCGATACGGGTCTGGCCAGTACTCTGGAGCGGGCCGATCACGTGATGACGGTATCCCATTTTAGTAAGGCCGAAATTATCGCAGTCTACGGGCTGCCCGCTGAGCGCATTAGCGTGGTTTACCCTGGTGTGGCCGCTAGCTTTCAGCGCCGCTGTTCTGAGGAAGAGCTGGTCCGGGTCAGAGAACTATACAAACTGCCCGCGCAATACCTGCTATCGCTGGGCACTCTCGAGCCACGAAAAAACCTCAAGGGTCTGATACAGGCTTACGCGACCCTGGCCCCGTCTTTACGCCAACAATTTCCTCTGGTTTTGGTGGGAGGGCAGGGCTGGAACCACGGTGAAACCGACGAGCTAATAGCGCGTCTCGAGTCTCGCGGTGAGGTCTTGAAACTTGGCTACGTGCCTCAGGAGGCACTGCCCCAGCTCTATCAAAATGCCAGCGCCTTTGCCTATGTGTCACTCTATGAGGGTTTTGGCATGCCGGTCGCCGAGGCCATGGCCAGTGGTGTGCCGGTGATGACCTCTAACTGTGCCAGCATGCCCGAGGTGGCCGCTGGTTGTGCCGAGTTGGTTGACCCCCAGGATATCGATAGCATTAGTGCGGGCTTAAATAATCTGCTGGGGGGGCTTGGTACTGCCGCGCAGAGTGGTGAGGCAGTGCGAGAGGTAAGCGCAAACTACAGTTGGCACACGGCTGCCGATAGTGTTTTTGATGTGGCCAGTGAGCTACATCAAAGTGCTTGAAGGTGGTGTGGACATTTAATGCTGAGTTTACGTTCGCTGGCATCAAAGATGGGAGAGGAAGATAAGCGCAAGCATTTTTGGGTGTGCTTTTTTTTGCAATTTCTATTTTTACCCTGGCTCTCGGTGGGCTGGGCAATTAGCTTGATCCTGCTTATTGGAACTCTTAAGGAGTGCTGGGATCAACGTTACGGTTCGGGGTTTTGTTGGTATGACATGCTCGCCAACGCCCTGGGCATGGTCGCCGGACTCCTTGCCTTTATGGCATTGCAGGCTCTGGGCTTGACCTTTGTTAGAAGCTAGCTCTTGCCAGAGGCGGGCTAGAACCAGGGTATTTGTGAGTACGTTTTAATTTTTGTAGTGACGGGGTTTACGGCCCCAATAAAAATGGAGTTAGGCAATTGAATACAGCGATGATTACCGGTGTGACGGGCCAGGACGGCGCCTACCTATCCGAGTTATTACTCGATAAGGGTTATAAGGTTATTGGCACTTACCGGCGCACCAGTACGGTCAATTTTTGGCGTCTGGAGTCCTTAGGTATTGCCGCTCACCCCAACCTGGAGCTGGTCGAGCACGACCTAACCGATCAGGGCAATAGTATTCGACTGATTCAAAAATATAAGCCCGAAGAAATCTATAATTTGGCGGCACAGAGCTTTGTCGGTGTTTCTTTCGAACAGCCGCAAACCACCGCCGAAATCACCGGTGTTGGCGCCCTCAATTTACTGGAGGCGATTAGGATAGTGGATAGGGATATTCGCTTCTATCAGGCCAGTACCTCGGAGCTCTACGGTAAGGTGCAGGCCATTCCCCAGTCGGAGGAAACACCATTTTATCCGCGCAGCCCCTATGCAGTGGCCAAGTTGTTTGCTCACTGGTCGGTGGTCAACTACCGCGAATCCTACGATATGTTTGCCAGCAGCGGCATTCTCTTTAATCATGAATCCCCCCTGCGGGGCAGAGAATTTGTCACCCGTAAGATTACCGACAAAGTGGCGCGCATTGCCACGGGTGATAAGACACCACTGGAGCTCGGTAATATCGATGCCAAGCGCGACTGGGGTTTTGCCAAAGAGTATGTCGATGGTATGTACCGCATGCTGCAACACAGTCAGGCCGATACCTTTGTGCTGGCCACCAATGAAGCGCACACCGTTCGCGAATTTGTCACTCTGGCCTTTAATGCTGTTGATATACCCCTGGAGTGGAGTGGTGAGGCTGAGCAAGAAACAGCCCACCATGCAAAAAGTGGGCAGCTACTGGTGCAGATCAATCCGAAATTTTATCGCCCCGCAGAGGTGGAATTACTGATTGGCGATTACAGCAAGGCGGAGAAGGTTTTGGGCTGGAAACCCCAGACGCGACTCAGCGACCTGTGCGGCATGATGGTGGCGAGCGATTTAGAAAAGCTGGCGGCAGGGCAGGACTTTTAAAATGGCACAGACCGAAGGCTGTGTATGGCTCATCGGCGCCGATAGTTTCACCGGTCACTATCTCCGTCCCACCCTCGAGGTAGAGGGTTATCGGGTCGATGTCACACCGGTCGACATTACCAGCGCCGCTGCCGTGCAAAGCGCAATGTTGGATATTCAGCCGCAATACATCATCAACCTGGCGGCGATCAGTTTTGTTCCCGACGGTGCGGATGCCACTATCTACGGCGTTAACTGCCTTGGCGCGGAGAATATATTAGCCGCGAGTCTACTACTGAAACAGCCGCCCAGGCGTATTATTCTCGCCAGCAGCGCCAATATTTATGGCGCTCAGCAGCAAGAAGTCATCGACGAAAATTGCCTGCCAAACCCCATTAATCACTACGGCTGTAGCAAATGGTCGATGGAGCAGATTGCTAGAACCTATGCCGACCGGCTTAACATCACCATCACCCGCCCCTTTAACTATACGGGGCGAGGGCAGAAGGAAAAATTCCTGGTGCCTAAAATCGTCGCCCACTTTCAGAAAAAAGCGTCGAGCATAGAGCTGGGTAATGTTGATATCTGGCGTGATTTTTCCGATGTGCGCTGGATCAGTCGAACCTATAGCCAGCTATTATCGGCACCGGGGCCTGAGCTGAACATTTTCAATCTCTGCTCGGGACAGCTCATCAGCATTCGCGAAATTATTGCCACCCTGGAAAATTTGAGCGGACACAAAGTTGAAATAAAGGTGAATCCGGATTTCGTCAGGCAGGCCGATATTGTGCGACAACGTGGTGACAACGGGCGGCTCGTGCAGCGCTTCGAGCAGCTGTTAGCCCCTCCCGCCTTTGAAGAAACACTGGCCTGGATGCTGGAGGCATAGTGTGGGTAGCGCTACCTTGAAGGCAAAAGTACGGCAGTTAATTGACAACCGTTTCTTTATTATTACCGCCATAAAAATGGATTTTAAAGCGCGCTTCTCGAGAAGTGTCTTTGGCACCTTGTGGGCAATATTGAACCCCCTGGTAATGGTGGCGATTTATGCCTTCATCCTCTCGAAAATCATGCAGGCCAAGTTGCCGGGTATAGAAAATAGTTATGCTTATCCAATCTATTTAATTTCCGGCATTGTTGGTTGGACTCTTTTTTCAGAGGTCGTGTCGCGCTCCCTCGTGGTCTTCATTGAAAATGGTCACTATTTAAAAAAGCTGTCCTTTCCCCGCAGTAATTTGGTGTTTGTTGTTCTCGGGGCTAGCTTTGTTAATAGTGTGATACTACTCGTTGCTGCGATGGCTATTTTCCTATTGCTCGATTTCCCGCCCGCTTGGAGTCTGCTCTGGCTGGTGCCAGTGGCCTTGCTCACGGCCTTGTTTGCCCTGGGCATAGGGGTCAGTGTTGGCGTGCTCAATGTTTTTCTCAGGGACATGGGCCAGGTTGTACCCATTGTTTTGCAATTAATGTTCTGGCTTACCCCCATTGTCTACACCATTAATATTATTCCAGAGCAATCGCAACACTGGCTGGCGATGAACCCGCTTTTTGTCATTGTCGAGATGTATCACGATATTTTGGCCTACCGGGTTGATCCGCAAATGGGCTCGTTGGCAAAATTGTTATTGATGGCAATTGCGACGAATGTCTTTGGCTTCGTACTGTACAGGAAGGCGAAAACAGAAATCGTCGAAGAATTGTGAGCATGTTAAGACTCCGCGGTGTTGGCAAGACCTATATAGAGTATCCGGGCTTTCATCACCGTCTTCTTTCATGGTTTGGTATTCAGACTTCGCGCTTAAAGCGTCACGTGATTCTTGAAGATATCAATTTAACCCTGGAGCGTGGCGATGCCATCGCCTTCGTCGGTCAAAATGGCGCGGGTAAAAGCACCCTGCTGAAACTCATTACCGGCATCCTCGCGCCCAGCGATGGCACGATAGAGGTAGCCGGAAAAATATCCGCTATTTTAGAATTGGGCATGGGTTTCAATGGCGACTTTAGCGGCCGTGAAAATGCCCGTAACACCCTCAGTATTATGGGTTATCACCCTGAAGAAATTGATCGGGTTATGCCCGAGCTGCAGGCCTTTAGCGAAGTCGGTGAATACTTTGACCAACCCGTGCGCATTTACTCCAGTGGCATGCAAATGCGTGTTGCCTTTGCGGTGGCAACGGCCTTTCAGCCGGAAATATTGATTATCGATGAGGCCCTCTCCGTTGGTGACGCCTACTTTCAGCACAAAAGTTTTGCTCGTATTCGCGAGTTGCAAAAGCAGGGCACGACACTATTGATTGTGTCGCACGACAAGCAGGCCATCCAAAGTATTTGTAATCGCGCAATATTGCTCGACCAGGGGCGTATTGCAAAAGAGGGTAAACCGATCGAGGTGATGGATTATTACAATGCCTTGATTGCAGCCAAGTCCAATGCCGAAATACAAACAAAGCCCACCACCGATGGCGGTCTGCAAACGATATCCGGCGATGGTAGGGCACAGATTTCTAACATCAAGCTCTACAATAGCCAGGGTGTAGAAACTGATGAGTTGCGAGTCGGTGAGCTGGCCACACTGGCTTTAGAGATTGAGGTCAAGCAGCCAATTGATCAGTTGGTTTGTGGCTTTATGCTCAAAGAGCGCTTTGGCCAGGTGATTTTCGGTACCAATACCTGGTTTAGCGAGCAGGTGCTGGACGACCTGAAAGTCGACGAGCCACTTCGTCTGGAAATTCAGTTCGAGGCAAAACTGGGGGTGGGTTCTTACTCCTGTACCCTGGCGCTCACCGGCGGGGCGACACACTTGCAAGACAATTATTACTGGATTGATTTGGCCCTGGTCTTCAAGGTACTCAATCTCGATAAGACAGAATTTATCGGCACCAATTGGCTCGACCCACAATTTACTATTCAACGGGGCTAGGAATATGCAGGATGCGTTTTATCTTCGCCTGGAAGAGCGTTTTAGAGGCAGTGAGCAACAAATAGCCGAGCGCCTTCGTCAATACTTACCACTACTCGAAAGTTTAGAGGCTGAATGCCTCGAACAACAGGTTCAAGCCAGCGCCCTTGACCTAGGTTGTGGTCGTGGTGAATGGTTGAGCTTGTTGAGCCAGCGCCAGTGGCAAGTCGCCGGTATAGACCTCAATGCCAGCATGGTTGAGCGCTGTCAGCAGCAGGGCTTTGATGTTTTCAAACAGGATGCCCTGGCCTGTCTAAAGGCACTGCCCGATCAATCACTGAACCTGATCAGTGGTTTTCACATTGCCGAACACATTGCCTTCGATGAATTGCTGGAAATTATTTGCCAGGCCCATCGTGTGCTTTTGCCGGCGGGCGTATTGCTGCTCGAAACCCCGAATCCCGAGAACCTCGCCGTCGGTGCCCATACCTTCTATATGGACCCCTCTCACCGCCATCCTCTGCCACCTCAGCTCTTGCAGTTTGCTGCCCAGGAGCAGGGCTTTGCCCAGGTGGATGTACGTCGCCTCAACGGTGCCGCTCGGCCGCAAAATGCCATGGCCTTTGGCGACCACATTGAGTGGTTTTTAGAAACGAATTTAGACTACGTTGTGCTGGCGCAAAAACAGGGCCAGACCCCAGCTACAGAGACCCTGGTTACAGCGGCGCTCGATAATATTGGTGAGGCCAACCCTCACCACATCGAATTTTATGGTTTGGCTCGCGAATACGTGCAACAGACCCACCAGCGTATTGAAAAGGTGGACCGCGATTACCAGCGTGTAGCCCAGGAACAACAGAACCAGATAAACACGCTTCTGCAACAAACCCAGTATTTGCAGGAAGTCGCTTCGCAAAGTGAAGTGCATATTAAGCAGCTTCAGGAAACAGTGGGGCAAATACAAAACAGCGGGTTTATGCGCCTGGTGGGTGCGGTGAATCGCGTTAAACGTTTTAACGTCTACAGAAAGCACCATGGCTTTAAGGCGACCGGCCAGCTTGCGTACAAGAAAGTAGGCAATGGCCTGGCACGGCGAGTCATGGCGCGGCCGAAGTTACAAAAAAATGCCCTGAGCTGTACCCGTAAATCGCCGAAAATGAGTGCCTGGTTACATAGCTTTTTAGCCCTCGAGACGCCCGTTTCTGAACCAGTTTTCGACACACCCCGAGCCGGGGAAATTTGGCGCGACCTGAACGAACCCTAAGGTAAAGCCATCGCCTGAGACTTAAACCTTTAACCTGGTGTTGGGCGCGCTCGCAAAATACAGAAAAAATAAAATCCTTACGCCCTCTGAATAAGATCAACTCTTGCGGCAAGATCCACCAACTTGAGAACTCTATGAAAATAGCCATTGACCTGCAGTCCTGCCAATCGAACTCAAGGCATCATGGTATTGGTCGTTACTCAATGGCCATTGTGCGCGAAATCATCAAGCAAGCGGGTAGCCAGCACGAAGTATGGGTCTTACTCAATGCGCAGTTGAATCCGCAGACCATTGCCGAGATTGAAAACGATTTACAAGATCTGTTGCCGGCAGCCCGTATTATCACTTTTCAGGTGCCCACGCCCAATGATGCCCACAGTATTTATCAGGCCAAGCAGTGTGCGGCGGAAATTATCAGAGAGTACTTTATCGAGGCCCTGCAGCCCGACGTGCTCTACCTCACCAGCTTGTTTGAGGGGCTCAACGATCACGCGACTACTAGTATTGCCGCGTTTTCAGACAATATCCCGGTTGCTCTGATTCAGTACGACCTCATACCTTACTTGCAGCAAGATGTTTATTTGCCCAATGATGAAATTCGCTACAGTTATCTGAAAAAAATTGCTTCATTAAAAAAGGCCGACAAAGTGCTGGCCATCTCGGCCTATGTCAAACAAGAGGTCGAACAAGCTCTTGATATAGCCGCGGACAAGGTCGTCAATGTCAGCACCGCCGTCACCACCCATTTTGCCCCCGATGCCGATAGGACAGAGGCCGAAACGATTCTCGCCGGCTTTGGCCTCGAGGCGGCTTACATTCTCTACGCCCCCAGTGGTTTTGATGTGCGTAAAAATGTGCCCGGCTTGCTTCGGGCCTATGCCCTGTTGCCCCCGGCTGTACAGCAGGCTTATCCACTAGTACTGGTGGGCAGGGTCGACGAGCCGACAAAAACGGGCTTGCTCAAGTTGGCGAGCGAGCTGCAAATTACCGGTCAACTGGTGTTCGGTGGTTATGTGAGCGATGCCGAACTGCTGGCTTTTTATCAGTGTGCCGCGCTCTTTGTTTTCCCCTCTTTTCACGAAGGTTTTGGCTTGCCGGCTTTGGAGGCGATGACCCTGGGCATCCCAACAATCGGCGCTAATCGTACCAGTCTGGTTGAGGTCATCGGTCTTGAAGCGGCGTTGTTTGACCCCGATGACCACCTTGAAATGGCGACCCTGATTGAAAAGGCCCTCACCAATGTCGATTTTCGCCAACAATTGATTGAGCACGCCAGTAAACAAAGTCAGGCCTTTAGCTGGGAGAAATCGGCAGCCACTGCGCTGGCCGTTCTCGAGCAATGTGCGCAAACACGTAGCCAGCGCCCCGAGGCCGTGCCCACTCTTGAGCAAGATAGCCTCGCGTATAAAAAGCTGATCGCTGCCTTGCAGGCATTAGACTTGAGCGAGCAAGACAAACTGCAGGTCGCCAATAGTCTGGCCCACAATGAACATATTATTCGTCAGGCCCTACGTCTCAACCGGGCAGCGCCGAGCCAGCCCGTTTGGCAAATCGCAGGCCCCTTTGATTCGAGCTACAGCCTGGCCTTGCTCAACAGAGAAACCGCCAAAGCTCTCGCCGCTGAGCACTGCGATGTCAGCCTCTATTCCACCGAAGGCCCTGGCGACTATGAGGCCGATGCAGGCTACCTAAGTCAACACGCCGATATCGCCGCTCTCCATCAACAGCGCCTCGAGCAAGGCCCGGTCGACATCCTCAGTCGCAACCTCTATCCGCCCCGCGTGCGAGACATGAACGCCGCCACTAATGTTATCCACCATTTCGCCTGGGAAGAGAGCGCCTTGCCCATACCCTGGGTCGACGACTTTAATTTCTACTTACAGGGTATGAGTTGCCTGTCGACCCACGTCGAAAAAATCATGCGCGACAACGGTCTCGCCATTCCTTTGATTACCTCCGGCTGTGGTGTCGATCACTGGCAGGCTATCACGGTAGACAAGTCCTATAGCATTAGCGCAAAGCCCTTCCGCTTTTTACATGTCTCCTCGTGCTTTCCCCGCAAGGGGGTCGACGTACTGCTACAGGCCTATGGCGAAGCCTTTAGCGCAAATGACCCCGTCACGCTGGTGATTAAAACCTTCGCCAACCCCCATAACACCGTGGGTGAGCAGCTTTCTATTTGCCAGCGTGATGTTGTTGACTACCCGGATGTACTGCTAATTGAACAAGATTTAAGCGAGGCCGAACTCAAAGCCCTCTACGAGCAGTGTGACATTATGGTCTGCCCCAGTCGGGCCGAAGGCTTCGGCCTGCCCATGGCCGAGGCCATGCTCTCCGGCCTGCCGGTGATCACCACCAACTGGGGTGGTCAGCTCGATTTTTGCAATCAGCAAACAGCCTGGCTGGTCGATTATGATTTTGTACCTGCGCGTAGCCACTTTCCGGTATTTGATTCGGTATGGGCCGAGCCTCGTGCCGCCCATTTAAAAGAGTGCTTGTTGGCGGCTTATGCCGCTACACCCGAACAGCGTCAGGTGAAAGTAGAATCCGCACAGCACTTACTGCAGCGTGACTTTCAATGGCGTGATGTCGCATTACGCCACCGCGAGTTTGCCCAAAACCTTAATGGCGAGCAGGGCAAGCAAGCGCGGCCGCGCACCGCCTGGGTCACCACCTGGAACACCAAGTGCGGTATTGCCGCCTATGCCAGGGGTCTAGTCGACTACTTGCCCCGCCCGCCGGCCTTGATTTGCGCCAACACCAGCGAGGGTCTGCTGGCAGCAGATGGCGCTAATGTACGGCGCAACTGGAGCGATGGTAGTTTAAGTGCCCTGCAGGCCGACCTGTGCGAACAGGCGATAGACGTGGTGCTCATACAATTTAATTATTTTTTCTATGATTACGTCGAGCTTACCCAGCTAATCGACGAATTAGTGGCGCGCAATATAAAGGTCGTGCTCGAACTGCACTCCACCCACGACCCCGACTTTGCCCCCGAAAAAGCCCTGCGCCATTTACAGCCTGCCTTACAGCAGTGCGCGACGATTTTAGTACATTCGGTAAACGACCTGAACCGCTTAAAGCAGCTCGACCTCGTTGCGAATGTCAGCCTCTTTCCCCTCGCCATCATGCCCATGCCCGACATAGAGCAACCGCTAGAGCAAATAATTGCCGAGCCGCAATTGTTGCAAGCCCTGCAAAACCCCGAGACCTTTGTTCTGGCGAGCTATGGCTTCTTCCTCCCACACAAGGGTTTGATCGAATTAATCCATAGCTTGCAGGGTTTGCTAAACGAGGGCATCAACTGCCACCTGCTAATGCTTAATGCCCAATATCCGGCCGAGGAGTCGGCGCGCATTATTGTCGAGGCCCGCCGCACCATCCGCGACCTGGGTCTAAGCGTTCACATTACCCTCAAAACAGAATACCTGGACGACGTCACCAGTCTTGGTTATCTCAAGCAGGCCGAGTTGATTGTCTTCCCCTACCAGGCAACGGGCGAGGCGGCCAGCGCCGCAGCTCGCCATGGTATTACCACCGGCCAGCCCGTTGCCACCACGCCACTGGCAATATTCGATGATATTAAGGACATTAGCCATCAACTGCCCGGTTGCGAGGTGGCAGACATAACAGCTGGTCTGCAAGGTCTGGTTCAGCAAATTAAAGTCCAGTCGCCGACTGTCATCGAGACCGCTGAGCGGCAGGCAAGTTGGTATCGCGCCCATACTTATCCGTTGTTGGCCAAGCGTTTACATAATATCCTTAGTAGCGGCGTGATTAAGTAGGGCTGATTTAGAGTGTTTGTTAAAGGCTTGTTAAGGACTTGGTCTGCACGGTGCGGCCATCCTTGTTTTCTGTGACGCTAATCCCTAAATAGGGGGGGTAAAGCTGAATTTCGCTGTGTAAATGAGCTGTTGCTTTGAAATGCATAAGCGACTGTGTGGTAAATCACTTTATATGCTAAATAGCCTTGAAGTTTTGGGTGACGTGTGGCTGCTTACTTAGTGAAATTGTTCGTTTTTTTAGCTTTTTTTGGCCTTATCTTGACTATTTCTATTTCAGCCCTGGTGAATTGTTTTAAAGCCAAAATATCTGTGCTAGGATTCCGCCCGCGTGTCGCTTGGTTGTATGACCATGCTTACATGTGAGCTAGACGGAGCGGGACGCAAACCATGTGGGCCGTGAATGTGAGGAACACAGGCGCGGCTATTTAGATCGGATGGCCGACGGGCTTTACTTAAAACTTCGCAATAATAAGAAGGCGTTAGGTGAGATCTAAAATGTCGATTTCGATAATTTTTTTTGGAGATACATAAGAATGGCAACAACTACTCAAGCAATTGAAGAAATTTATATCGGCCTCCTTGGCCGTGCTGCCGATGCCGGTGGTTTGGCTTATTGGACTGCCGAAATTGACGGCGGCACTTTAACTTTGGAGCAACTTCGCTCAAATATCGTCAACGAGCAGCCCGAATACGCGGCTGACCTGGGTTCAAAAACCCGCACTCAGGTGGTGAGCGAGCTTTACAACCGCCTGTTTGAACGTGCTGCCGAAGCCGAAGGCCTGGAATACTGGGTTAATGGTGATGGTTCTACCGTCAATGTTGATCAGCTAGTGTTGGCTCTGTCTGCTGGTGCCGCCGCTGCCGATCGCCTGGTACTGGACAACAAGGTTGAAGCTGCTTCTTATTACTCTGCTAATACTTTGGACGCTGACTACACTGCTGATGGCGCAAAAGCTTCGGTTGATTCGGTTGATGCGACGACTGCTTCTATTGATGCGTCTAAAGCGGCTACCGATTCTGGTACGCAGACAGCTGGCTCGACGTTTACTTTGACCTCCTCTGTGGATACGTTCACCGGTACCTCCGGCGATGATACTTTTGTTGCCGACGATACAGGTACTGATACAGCTTCTGCAGCAGACACACTCGACGGCGGCGCGGGCACAGATACCCTGAAAATCTTTTCAGATGGTGGCGCATTTAGCTTGCCAGCATTGACCAGTATTGAAACGGTTGAGCTGTTTGATCACAATCAAGCGGCGGACTTTTCTGCACAAGCCTCGCTCACTACTGTCAATGTAAACCGTGGTGAAGGTGATGCTACGATTACAGTTGGCGCAGGTGTCACTGTTGGTCTTAAGAGCGTGGTAATTGATGCCGCTAATGGTGGTGCTGGAAAGCAAACAATTGCCTATAAGGCCACTGATACAAGTGCAACACTAAATCTGACAGCTGTTACAGATGGTGCTAATGATGCTAATGAAGATGTTGCCATTACCGGTGCTGCATTAACGGCTGTTACTGTCAATGCTACCGGCACTAAGTCGGAGTTCGATGCACTGGATTTGGCGGCTGCCAAAACTATCACCATCAATGCTGCCGTTGACCTCAATGCACCTGTAGAAACTACAGGTGTTGATGGCACTTTGACTGTAACAGGTGCTGGTAAAGTTACACTGGGTGCGTTAGATGATGGTATCGATACAGTTGATGCCTCTGCGAATACTGGTGGTATTTCTTTAACCCTGGATGCTAATACTGAAACCGATACCAAGGTGACAGGCGGTTCTGGCGACGATACTGTTACTACAAACGGCACATTGGCGACTACCCACACCACCGCTATTGATGGTGGTGCCGGTACCGATACCATCGTCATCGCTGCTGTAGCTGACTTGAATGCTGCTGACGAAGGTGCGCGTTACGTTAACTTTGAAACAGTGCAAACAGCGACTTCCTTCAACATGGCACTTGTTGCCGGTTTGACAGGCCTGACGGTAACAGCAACGGCTGGTGCGACTTCATTTACTGGTTTGACGGCGACACAAGCGGCAAATGTGACTGTTAACGGTGCGGTTAACGCTGCAGGCATTAGCTTTGCTCTGGCTAATGACACAGGCACAACAGACTCATTAAGCCTGGCCTTGGGTGATAGCAGCGTTGCCGCCGGTGTGGCAATCGATGCAGACTCCATTACGGCAAATGGTTTTGAAACTATCAATCTTGCGACAGCATTTGGTGCTTCTGCAACAGCCGGTGCGCAACGTACAGCCACCGTCGCTGATTTCACTGCTGATAAAGTAACTGCGATCAACTTAACTGGTGCTGCTTTCGATCTAGAAAACGTGGCCACAGCTAAAGCAGTAACCATCGATGCCTCCGCCCTGATAGGTGATGGTGCAACATCTTCGTTGGGTCTAACAGCTGCAGGTTCATTGTTTGCAGGTTCAACTGTAACGGGTTCTGGTTTTGTTGATACAGTAACTGTTGGTGCTTCAGGTTCTACTTATAACCTTGGTGCTGGCAAAGATGTTATTACTGCTGCTACTCAAGCAATTATTGCTGCTACTACTATTGATGGTGGTGCTGATGCCGATATATTGAGAATATCTGAAGCTGCCGCGACAACTGCTACGTTAACTATTGATGACAATACGTTTAAGACAATATCAAATGTTGAGACAATTGACTTCTCTGGTGCTACAGCTGGTCTTTTCACTTGGACATTAGGTGGCTACGCTAATGCTATAGCAACTGCTTCTGGTGGTTTGATTACTGCAACTGCGGCTGCTCTTGCTGGTGGTACAAATGCTGCTGATGACATCGTTGTTGATGCAAGTGGTTTGGGTGGTACAAACGCTCTTAAGTTAACCCTAACTACTACATCTGCTGGTGCCAATGATAACGATGTAACAATCACTGGTTCAGATGGTGCAGATACAATTGCCATCACTGAGGCAACTGCTGCGGCTGATGGTGAGTTCACAATCTCTGGTGGTAAAGGTGATGACACAATTACTCTGACTAAAGCAGCAGTTGGTGCAAGTGTAATTGCACTTTCTGGTGGCGCTGGTAATGATACGATCACAGGTTCCGCAGGTATTGAAACAATTACTGGTGGTACTGGTGCTGATATCATTACAACAGGTGCTTCTGTTGATATCGTGATGGTTGCTGCAGGTGATTCTGACTTTGGAACAATTACAACACCAAGTGTTGATGTAACAAATGCAGATATCATTACTGTAATTGCAACAGATACATTGAACCTAACGGGTGCACTAGAAACTGAAGCTGATTACGATAACTTTACAGAAGTAGCTGCTGGTGGTGCAATCACTACTACTCTTACTACAAATGAAGTTGGACAGTTTGTTGGTGTATATGACAGTGCAACTAATATGTTTACTTCAAGTGCTACTAATGCTGCAGGCACCGCTTCAACAACTGATGTTGACGCATTGTTCTACACATATGCAATCGCTGACGCGACTGATACTGTTGCAACTGAAGGCTTAGTTATCATTGGTGTTGCTGCTCAAGTAGATGGCGCAATTACAAATGGCATCATTACTTTTGCCTAATTTGTAGATCAAAAAGTCAAAGCTTAGAGGACGGGTTCAGGCTCGATTTTATTAAGTCTTTGTCTTAGCAATAAAAAAGCCCTGGCTAACGCTGGGGCTTTTTTATTGGACAAAAAAAATGAAATGGGGTCAGACTGAACCTCCCCCAGTTTGACGGATACTTTAAATTAGCGACAATGTCGCCAAAGGAGTATCCCAATGACCCGCAAGCGAAAGCATTAAAGGGGTCAGACCCTTTTACCACTTTTTCCAGCGCACAAAATTAAAGGGGTCAGACCCTTTTTCCGTAAATCAAAGGGGGCAGACCCTTTTGCCATAAAGAAATGGGGTCAGACTCGAATTAATTAAGTCTTTCCCTTGTCCACAAAAAATTAAAGGGGTCAGACCCCTTTGAAAGGATGCTGTAACTGTAAACCTCCCCTAAACTAGGGGCATCCATATTTAGAATTAAAGGGGTCTGAACCTCCCCCAGTTTGACGGATACTTTAAATTAGCGACAATGTCGCCAAAGGAGTATCCCAATGACCCGCAAGCGAAAACCTTATAAGACTTAAAAATTAAAGGGGTCAGACCCCTTTGAAAGGATGCTGATAGGCCAGCTTACCCCTGGCTGGTGTTTTGCTAAATAGGCGCGTACGGTTACCACAAAAGTAGTAAGCGGAGTTAGATATGGCTACGACATCAATACGTATTGATAGCTCACTGTATGAGCAGGCTAAGCAAGACGCCTTTGCTGAGCATAGAACTATCTCAGGCCAGCTTGAATTTTGGGCTAAAGTAGGTCGTGCCGCATTGGATAATCCAGACCTACCAGTGAGCTTCATCGCTGAATCATTGGCTTCTCTTGCGGAGTCAAGAAGTGACGCAATGCCATTTATACCTATGTCAGCGAAATGATATGGACTGTGCTGCAAACAAGGCGGTTTGCACGTCAATACAAAAAACTTCAGCGGAATATTGCCTGTGAAGTGGATGAGGCAATTGGCTTCGTTGCGGACTCGCCAGCGAAAGGTACTCGAAAAAAAGGTGATTTAGCTGAGCTATATGTTTATAAATTCCATGCCAATAATCAACTTTACCTTCTTGGCTACACATTTGATGAGACTGTAAAGCTGATATACCTGGAAGCAGTTGGAGCCCATGAAAATTTTTATAAGAATTAAAGGGGTCAGACCCTTTTTCGCACTAGCGCAAGCCTCTGTATGATCGAGTATTTTAATGGGTGTCCATGCATGCCTGAACCCCATATAGAATCATTATGTGCCGTAGTGATAGCGTAGCTGGGCGATTAATATCGCCTTATCTGCGCATTTATAGACAATACGATGTTCATCGTTAATACGGCGAGAGCAGTAGCTGGCAAGGCCGTGTTTTAGCCGTTCGGGCTTGCCGATACCTTCGTAGGGTGAACGTTGTATTTCTTTAATTAGCGTATTTATTCGCTTCAGTATCTTCTTATCTGTGCCTTGCCAGTACAGGTAGTGGTCCCAAGCTAGGGAGGAGAAGATGAGCTTCATTCAATAAGCTCTTTTTCACTGCCTTTATTGGCTTCAAGTTCGGCAATAGATTCTAGCAACTGTCTGGCGTTAGCTGGTGAGCGCAGTAAGTAGGTGGTTTCCTCCATGGCCTGGTAATCTTCTAGTGACATCATTATTACGGGGCTTTCGCTTTTACGCGTGATGATGACGGGGGCATGATCGGTGCAGACTTTCTTCATGGTACTGGCAAGGTTGGCGCGCGCGGTGGTATAACTTATTGCATCCATAGTTTACTCCAAAACAAACCTGTACTCAAAAACGTACAGGAACTGTAGCTGCAGGCAGTAACGGCGTCAAGTGTGCCGGTATTTAAGATAAAAGGGGTCAGAGCCCTTTAGCGGCCCTGGAAATTATTAACGAAGGAAGCCATGCCACGTAAACGCCGGTTTTTCTTACCCGACATTCCTGTCCACGTCGTGCAACGCGGTCGTAGTCGTAACCCCGTATTCTTTGATGACGAGGATTACACGGCATACCTGGCTTGGCTCTCAGAGGCGAGTGCGCGCTATGGCTGTGCCGTGCATACTTATGTACTGATGACCAATCACGTACATATCTTGGTGACACCTGCCGATGAGCATGGCTTGAGCCAGATGATGCAATACCTGGGGCTACGCTATGTGCCCTATATTAATCATCGTTATGCCACGAGTGGCAGTATTTGGGAGGGCCGTTTTAAGGCTTCTTTAATTGATAGCGATGATTATTTATTGGCCTGTATGCGCTATATTGAATTAAATCCAGTGCGTGCAAACATGGTGGAACGGGTGGAGGATTACCGGTGGAGTAGTTACAAAAATAACGCGCTGGGCCAGGGCGAAGAATGGCTTCAAGACCACGAATTATACCGGGCTTTAGCGAGGACGAAGGATAGGCGTTTACAGGCATATCTAGCTTTGTTTGATGCGGATTTTTGCGGCGATACGCACAGCGACATCGATAAGGCCTGGCGAACGGGTACCCCCTTGGGTGGTGAGCGCTTTAAGGCCAAGATTGAGAAGGTTTTACAGCGTCAGGTTGGGCAGAATAGGCGAGGGCGGCCTGTTATTACGGTTGGCGAACAATAAAACAGAGCTGGCCAAGTTTCTAATACTTCTCACAGAGGGCTTGAATTATTACCTTGCGCACCAATTATTTATTGGCGGCTATAAGCAGCGTGTATCAAGGGGCCTGGCTGCAGGCCCTTTCAATCGACTATTTAACAGCGAGAAAAGTATGACCGATCAAGAGCCCACATTAACCCACGATGGTAAAGACTATAAAATCGCCGATTTATCGGATGAGGCTAAGAACCAATTGCAGAGCCTGCAGTTGGCTGAGACAGAGATCAAGCGCTTACAGATGCAGTTGGCGATGATTCAAACCGCGCGCAACGCCTATCAACAAGCATTGCTTACAGCCCTGCCACAAGATAGCCATTAATCTAATAAATACTTTACTGCCAGCGGTGCTGGCTAGTGGCAAGGACGTCGTTGTTGTACCCCATAATATCTCAGACCTGCAATGTGGCCGGGCCAATCTGCTGGGTAGCGTGACTTGATGCGCGTTGCCATTGTTCACGATTGGCTCGATAGCTGCGGCGGTGCCGAATGGGTACTTGAGCAGTTGTTGATTTGTTATCCGGGTGCCGATGTCCTTACCCTGGTGGATTTTATGCCAGATGAGGAGCGTCGCTTTCTCGATGGGCATAAAATCACCACCAGCTTTATTCAGCGCCTACCCGCTGCTCGACGCTATTTTCGCCATTGTCTGCCTTTGATGCCCCGTGCGATTGAAGGGCTAGATGTTAGTCAATACGATCTGGTGATTTCCAGTTCCTGGGCCTTTGCCAAGGGCGTTAAGTGCCGTCCCGCCCAAACCCATGTTAGCTACGTGCACACGCCGATACGCTACGCCTGGGATCTACAGGAGCTGTATTTACAACAGGCGATACGTCGCGAGCCCCTGCGTAAACTGGCGCGCTTTTTTCTCGCTCGTCTACGCCTCTGGGATATTAAAACAGCGGGTCGCGGTGGCCAGCTTATTGCCAACTCGCATTTTATTGGCCAGCGCATTGAGCAGTGCTGGCAGCGCCCGAGCGTGGTCTTAAACCCGCCGGTTGCCCTGGATGATTTTACTGCTACTGAGGGCAAGGAAGACTTCTACCTCACGGTTTCGCGGCTGGTGCACTACAAAGCTGTCGAAACGCTGGTTGAGGCTTTTAATACCATGCCCGACAAGCGCCTGGTGGTGATTGGCGATGGTCCTATGTTTGCGCGTTTGCAGGCGATGGCAGGGCCGAATATCGAGCTGCTGGGCTACCAGTCGCGCGCGGTGGTGGTCGATTATTTACAGCGCGCCAGGGCCTTTGTTTTTGCCGCCCATGAGGATTTTGGCATTGTACTGGTGGAGGCCCAGGCCTGCGGTACACCGGTCATTGCCTATGGCCAGGGCGGGGCGCTGGATAGTGTGATTCCCCATACAGGCCTTAATGTAGAAAGTGAGGATAAGGCGACAACGGGAGTGTTTTTCGATCAACAAACGGCGCCCAGTGTGGTGGCTGCTGTCGAGCGCTTTGAAGATCTGCCCGAGGGTATTTCAGCTGCGGCCTGTGCGGCCAACGCGGCGCGTTTTGCGCCGGCACAGTTCCGCCGAGAATTTATGGCTATTGTTGAAAAAACAATAGAAAATACGGCAACTTGAGCAAACAGCCGAGCAATAAAATTTGCTCGGCTATTCCAAACGAAGGACTGTAATCATGATACCTGTTGTACTCTCTGGTGGTTCCGGTAGTCGCCTCTGGCCCCTTTCTCGCGCCCATTATCCGAAGCAATTTATTCCCCTCGCGAGTGAGCAAACCATGCTGCAGGAAACCCTCGGTCGCCTACAGGGTTTGAGTGCTGAGGCACTATCGCCGCTGGTGATTTGCAACGAGCAGCATCGCTTTATGGTGGCCGAGCAGTTGCGTGAGTTAGATGTGCTTGCGAAGGGTATATTACTCGAACCTGTGGGTCGCAATACCGCACCGGCCGTGGCCCTGGCGGCGTTGGCTGCTGCCCCCGATGAGATATTACTGGTGCTGCCGGCCGATCACGTGATTAATGATATTGGCGCCTTTCATTCGGCCATTGAGCTGGCTTGCCGTGAGGCCGAAAAAGGCGCGCTGGTAACTTTTGGTGTGGTGCCCACTTCTGCACAAACCGGTTATGGCTATATTCAGGCTGCCAGTGAGGGTGTGGCGAGCGAGGGTGGCTTAGTGGCTCAGCGTATTCAGCAGTTTGTTGAAAAACCCGACCTGGCGACGGCGCAGGCCTATGTCGATAGCGGCGATTACTACTGGAATAGCGGCATGTTCGCCTTTAAGGCCGGTCGCTATCTTGAGGAGCTGGCGCGTTTTCAGCCAGATATGCTCAATGCCTGTCGTGCGGCCTTCGATGGTGCCAGAGTCGACATGGATTTTACCCGCCTCGATAAAGCGGCCTTCAGTGCCTGCCCCGACGATTCCATTGATTACGCGGTGATGGAAAAAACCGATAATGCGGTGGTGATTCCCCTCGATGCGGGCTGGAGCGATATCGGCAGTTGGTCGGCGCTGTGGGATATTTCCGCTAAGGACGAGCAGGGCAACAGCTGTAAAGGCGACGTCCTGGCGGTTGACACCCACGATTCCTATTTACACAGCAATGGTCGCTTGTTGGCGACGGTGGGGATTAAAGATTTGGTGGTGGTTGAAACCGATGATGCGATCCTGGTGGCCGACAAAAGCCGGGTGCAGGATGTCAAAACGGTGGTGAATCAGCTCAAGGCCCAGGGCCGCAGCGAGCGCGAGTCCCACCGCAAAGTCTATCGCCCCTGGGGCTTTTACGATTCGATTGCCGCCAATGGTCGCTATCAGGCGAAGCGTATTGTGGTGAACCCGGGTGCGCGTCTGTCCCTGCAAAAACACTATCACCGCGCCGAACACTGGGTGGTGGTACAGGGTACGGGACTGGTGACCCGTGGCGAAGAAGAGCTCACTCTGGCGGTGAATGAGTCGATTTATATACCGATTGGCATGAAGCACCGTTTGGAAAACCCAGGGCGTATTCCGCTGGAAATTATCGAGGTGCAGACTGGCGATTATCTTGGCGAAGACGATATTGTGCGCTTTGACGACCAGTATGGGCGGGCAGAGGAAAAGTAAGTGCCGTTGACGCGCTGTCGGCTTACAGGTTCGTTCGGGTAGTACCTCTAGCCGTTCCAGTCGCAGTACTAGCCCATGGTTTTGACGGCCGACTTAACACTGCGTTGGTCGCGGTGCTTCTGTACAATGACGCCTTTCGCGACAATAGTTCGCTGTCTCCTGGGCGTCGTCGCTTAATCGCCGTACGCAAAAAGCTAAGTAACTGTAGTTAATCTAATGAATTCTTTTGAAATCCGTGCGCTGCTGGCCCTGGCCTTTTTGTATGCCAGCCGCATGCTCGGTTTATTTATGGTGTTGCCCGTTTTTGCTCTGTACGCCGAGGGTTATCCGGGCAGTTCGGCATTGCTGGTGGGCCTTGGTTTAGGCATTTATGGCCTCAGTCAGGGCTTGCTGCAAATCCCCTTTGGTCTATTGTCCGACCGCATTGGCCGCAAGCCGCTGATCTTCGCGGGTATGTTGATTTTTTTGGCGGGTAGCGTACTGGCGGCCTCGGCCGAGTCCATGGCTGGCTTGATTATCGCCCGCGCCCTACAGGGTGCCGGCGCTGTCGCCAGTGTGATTATGGCGTTGTTGTCGGATCTCACCAAAGAGCAAAATCGCACCCGTGCCATGGCCTCCATCGGCGCTAGCATTGGCCTGTCTTTTGGTGTGGCGATGGTGGTTGGTCCGATCGTTGCCAATCATTGGGGTTTGTCCGGGGTGTTTTGGCTGACCTCGGCGCTGGCGGCTGTGGGTATTTTAGTGGTGGCGTTTGCGGTGCCCAGTCCCGTGGCCCGCCACGGTGGTCACGAGGTGCTGCCAGTGCCCTCGATGCTGGGACGGGTGTTGCGCGACGCTGAATTGCGACGTCTGAATATCGGTATTTTCGCCCTGCACTTTGCGCAAATGGCGACCTGGGTGGCGCTGCCCTTGATGCTGGAGCAAACCTTTGATTTTGCCCGCGATCGTCATTGGTTACTGTATTTAGGCACCATGGGCCTTGGCTTTGTACTGATGGTGCCGTTTATTTGGTATGGCGAGTCAAAGCGTAAGATGAAACCGGTGTTTATTATCGCCGTCGCCCTGTTGGCTCTGGCCGAGTTGCTGATGGCCTCCGCTGGAACAACATTCTCCATCATGGTTGGAGGCCTATTGGTTTTCTTTATGGCCTTTAACTTGCTGGAGGCCTCGCTACCTTCGCTGGTCAGTAAGCTCAGCCCGGCCGGTATCAAGGGCACGGCCCTGGGGGTTTATTCGACCAGTCAGTTTCTCGGCACCTTCTGTGGCGGTGTGGTGGGTGGCCTTGTCGCCCAGCAATTTGGCCATGGCGCGGTTTTTTGGGCCTCTCTGATGGCGGCGCTGGTGTGGCTGGGCTTTGCCCTTACCATGCAGCCGCCGCGCTACCTGCGCAGTGTTGAGGTTAACCTGGAGGGGCGGGGCCAGCTCGATACCAGGGGCTTGATGACGCAGGTTGCCGGTGTGGTCGATGTGGTGGTCATCCCCGGGCAAAACATGGCCTACGTAAAGGTCGATGATGAGCACTTTGAGCAGGCGCAGATGGATGCGCTGCTGGCGGCCGCGAGCCCAGTTTAATTCGGCGTCACCGCAGGTCAGCCGCCGATGGTATTTAGCCACGCTGAAGGGTTAAACTTCAGCCCGTGAGTCACTGTAACTAACGCAATGAGTAATAAGTAGGAGGCAAGTATGGCCAGAGGCATCAACAAGGTTATTTTGATTGGCAACCTGGGTCAGGACCCGGAAACGCGCTACATGCCCTCGGGCGGAGCGGTGACCAACCTGACCATTGCCACCAGTGAAAGCTGGAAAGACAAGCAAACTGGCCAGCCCCAGGAGCGCACCGAGTGGCACCGGGTGGTGTTCTTTAATCGCCTGGCGGAAATTGCCGGTGAGTATTTGAAGAAGGGCAGCAAGGTTTATATCGAGGGTTCGCTACGCACTCGTAAATGGCAGGACAAGAGCACCGGTGCCGATCGCTACACCACTGAAATTGTCGCCAGCGAAATGCAAATGCTCGACAGCCGTGGTGGCGGTGAAGGCATGGGTGGTGGCCAGGGCGGCGGTCAATATGCGCCCCAGGGCGCACCAGCGGCCCAGCCTCAGCGTGCCCAGCAAGCACCAGCTCAGGCTCCGGCCCAGGCGGCACCGGCACAAAATGAGCCGGCGGGTTTTGATAATTTTGATGACGACATTCCGTTCTAGGCTGAATGTTTTTAAACATTCTTTAAGGCCGTAATTTTTTAAACTAAGGAGCCCATGATTTTTTCAGGGGCGCCTCGAAATAGGGAAACTATTAGTGAGTACCAATTTAACCTGGCACGAAACCATTGTTAGCAAGACCGAGCGCGCGGGACAAAAGCAGCAAAAACCCTGTGTGATCTGGTTTACTGGCCTCAGTGGTGCAGGCAAATCGACCTTGGCCAATGCTCTGGAACGTGTTTTGTTTGAGCGTGGTCGCCACTGTTATTTACTCGACGGCGACAATGTACGCCAGGGTTTAAACAGTGATTTGGGCTTTAGTGATGAGGCGCGGGTAGAGAATATTCGCCGTATCGGTGAGACCGCCAAATTGTTTGTCGACGCCGGCTTGATTGTAATGACGGCCTTTATCTCCCCCTTTCGCACCGAGCGCGAGCTGGCACGCAACCTGGTGGCAGATGATGAGTTTATCGAGGTTCACGTTTCGGCTTCACTGGATGTTTGCGAGGAGCGCGACCCCAAGGGCCTGTATAAAAAGGCGCGTGCGGGCGAGATTCCCAACTTTACCGGCATCGATTCTGCCTACGAGGCGCCTGAAAACCCTGATGTTTTGATCGATACGGGTAATAACGATGTCGCCACCTGTGCCGAGCAGTTGGCCGATTACCTGGTCAAGAAGGGTGTTATCTAAGTTGATGTAAGGTGTTGGGCACTTTAAACAGTGCTTATGGCCTGCACAAAAAAAGCCCCGCGACAGAGCTGTCGCGGGGCTTTTTTATTACTGCGTGTTTTTAGCCTTTGGGTTTTAGTCTTCGAACTTCTCCAGCACTAAGGTGGCATTGGTGCCGCCAAAACCAAAGCTGTTGGACATGATGCGCTTGAGCTTCACGTTCTCGACTTTTTTCGTGACGATGGGCATATCGGCGACAGCGGGGTCGAGAGTTTCGATATTGGCCGAGACGGCGATAAAGTCGTTTTCCATCATCAGCAGACTGTAGATGGCCTCGTGTACGCCGGCGGCACCCAGAGAGTGACCGGAGAGTGATTTGGTGGAGCCAATCGGTGGCCCGTCGGTACCAAAGACTTCGCGGATGGCAGCGATTTCTTGCACGTCACCCACCGGGGTGCTGGTACCGTGGGTATTGATGTAGTCAATGCTGCCATCGGTGGTGGCCATGGCTTGCTGCATGCAACGAATGGCGCCTTCGCCGGAGGGCGCGACCATGTCGTAGCCGTCGGAGGTGGCGCCGTAGCCAACAATTTCGGCGTAGATTTTCGCGCCGCGCGCCTTGGCATGTTCGAGTTCTTCAACCACGAAGCAACCGCCGCCGCAGGACATCACAAAACCATCTCTGTCGGCATCGTAAGCCCGTGAAGCTTGTTCGGGGGTATCGTTGTATTTGGATGACAGTGCGCCCATGGCGTCAAACATACTGACCATGGACCAGTGTTCTTCCTCGGCACCACCGGCAAAGAGGATGTCCTGCTTGCCGAGCTGGATCTGCTCAACCGCAGCACCGATGCAGTGGGCGCTAGTGGCACAGGCCGAGGAGATGCTCATGTTCAGGCCCTTGATCTTAAAGGGCGTTGCCAGACAGGCCGAGACCGAGCTGCTCATGATTTGGGTGACCCGGTAGGGGCCCATTCTACGCACGCCCTTGTTGCGCAGGATGTCGACGGATTCGACAAACTTGTCGCCGGAAATACCACCGGCACCCATGATCAGGCCGGTGCGCGGGTCGGAGACGTCGCTCTCGGCAAGTTGGGCGTCATCGATGGCCTGTTGCATGGCGATGTAGGCATAGACAGCGGGGGTGCTCATAAAGCGCAGGTGCTTTCTGTCGATGTGGTCCTTGGGGTCGATATGAATCTGTCCGGCGACCTGGCTTTTCAGACCCATTTCTTTATAGTCTTCTTTGGCGCTGATGCCCGACTTACCCTCTTGCAGGGAGGCCAGTACTTCTGCCGCGTTGTTGCCGAGGCACGATATAACCCCCATTCCAGTGATAACTGCACGTCTCATGAATAATCCCTGGCCCCGTAGAGCGCTTGACTCGGTGTTAGAAGATTGGCGATTGTAACCAATTGCCTAGTACTCCAGCAATCATGTATTGATGGCTTCAGTGGGCGCTGACAGGCCCACCCTTCGGGCGTTCCTGTGGTGTCCCGCAACGTCGTTGCGAAACACCACAGGAACGCTGAATCCATCAATACCCGTTGTTAGCGTATTAGAAGTTGTCAGTGGAGGTAAAGAGGCCAACACGCAGGCCCTTGGCGGTGTAAATTTCTTTATCGTCGACCAGCATGGTGCCGTCGGCGATGGCCATCACCAGCTTGCGTTCGATGACGCGGCTGATATCCAGACGGTAGGTGACCTTCTTGTGGGTCGGCAGCACCTGTCCGGTAAATTTCACCTCGTTGGAACCCAGCGCGCGGCCGTGGCCCTCGTTACCGCGCCAGGTCAGAAAGAAACCTGTCAATTGCCACATGGCGTCGAGGCCAAGGCAGCCGGGCATCACCGGGTCGCCAGGGAAGTGGCAGTTGAAAAACCACAGGTCGGGCTTGATATCGAGCTCGGCGATCACCTCACCCTTGCCATAGGCACCGCCCTCTTTGCTGATATGGGTGATGCGGTCGGCCATCAACATATTGGGTGCGGGCAATTGCGCGGCCTTGGGGCCAAAGAGTCTGCCCTCGGAGCAGGCGATTAAATCGTCGTAGTCAAAACTATTGCGCTGGCGGGCGTCGGAATCGTTCAAAAGTAACCTCTTGCTTTGCACAGTAAGGCGCTACAGGGCGCCAGGGCGATCAAAAAAGACGCGATATTTTAGCTTAATGACGGCTTATGTCCAGTCGGTGATAGATGATGCCTTAATGACACTTTATTAGCAGCCTTGGTGTTGGTTGGGCTCGTAGCCCGCAAGTTGTTGGCTAGAGCTAACTACGGGTAAGTATTTGTGAACCAAATTACCTAATTAACATAGATTTTAGTTACAGTGCCCTACCTCAATTTGGGGGCTAAATTCGTGGTGTCAGTGAAATACCTCCCGCTAATGAAAAGGATTTGTTTGTGATTAAAAAATGCCTGTTTCCCGTTGCCGGTTATGGCACGCGGTTCTTGCCCGCTACCAAGGCAATGCCAAAAGAAATGTTGCCGGTGGTGAATAAGCCCCTGGTGCAATATGGCGTCGAGGAAGCTTTGAGCGCCGGTCTCGATGAGATTTGCTTTGTCACCGGTCGTGGCAAGCGGGCCATCAACGATTTCTTTGATACCAGTTATGAGTTGGAGCACCAGATTGCCGGTACCTCCAAGGAAAAATATCTCAATAGCATTCGTGACGTCATTGGCACGGCAAAGTTTACCTCGACCCGCCAGTCGGAGATGAAGGGCCTGGGGCACGCCATATTGACCGGTGAGTTACTGGTCGGGCAGGAGCCCTTTGGCGTGGTGCTGGCCGATGACCTTTGCATTACCGAGGGCGACAGCGTGATGGAGCAGCTGGCGAAGATTTATCGCCGCACCGGCTGTAGTGTTATCGCCATTCAGGAAATTGATGATGAAGAGATCTCCAAGTTCGGTGTCATCGCCGGCGTAGAAGAGGAGCCGGGTTTATACCGGGTGACCGACATGGTTGAGAAACCCGACCTCGCCGACGCGCCGAGTAATCTGGCCATTATTGGCCGCTATATTCTCTCGCCCTTTATTTTTGAGCTCTTGCGCCACACGCTGCCGGGTAAAAACGGCGAGGTGCAATTAACCGATGCGCTGTTATCACTGGCGAAAAGTAGCAAGGTACTGGCCTATAAGTTTGAGGGTCGCCGCTTTGACTGCGGCAGTGTCGACGGCTATGTCGAGGCCACCAACTACGTCTATGAAAATATTTATTTGCAGGGTGAGCAGTAAACCATGTCAGAAAGTTACACGTGTTTTAAAGCCTACGATATTCGTGGCCGAGTGCCCGCAGAGCTGAATGAAGGCATTGCCTATCGCATCGGGCGTGCCTTTGCCCAGTACCTCAATGCTCAGCGCATTGTGGTCGGCCACGATATCCGTCTCACCAGCCCCTCACTCTGTGACGCGGTAGTGGAAGGTATTCGCGATGCCGGTTGCGATGTCGTACATATCGGCGAGTGTGGCACCGAGGAGATTTATTTTGCCACCTTTGATGGCGGCTACGACGGTGGCTTAGTGGTGACGGCCAGCCATAATCCGATGGATTTTAACGGCATGAAGTTTGTGCGTGAGGGATCGCGACCAATCAGTGGTGACGATGGCTTGCCCGAGATTAAGGCCCTGGCGGAGCAGGGCGAGTTTAGTGACGCGCCACGCCGGGGTGATTTAAGTCACTGCGCCGACAAGGCTGCCTATATTGAACACTTGCTGTCTTATATTGATATCGACACGCTATCGCCCTTAAAAATTGTGGTGAATGCCGGCAATGGCGGTGCGGGTTCAGTGGTCGATTTACTCGAACCCCATTTGCCCTTTGAATTTATTAAGGTCCACCATCAGGGTGACGGTAATTTCCCCAATGGCATTCCCAACCCCTTGCTGGAAGAAAATCGTGCCGCCACGGCGGATGTCGTGAAGCGGGAAAAGGCCGACCTGGGCATCGCCTGGGATGGTGATTTCGACCGCTGTTTCTTTTTTGATAGTCGCGGTAATTTTGTCGAGGGCTACTACCTGGTGGGATTACTCTCTAGCGCGTTCCTGAAGAAAAATGGCGGCGGGAAGGTGATTCACGACCCGCGTTTGACCTGGAATACCATCGAGCTGGCCGCACAGTGCGGCGGTGAGGCCGTGCAGAGCAAAACGGGGCATTCATTTATCAAACAGGTGATGCGCGACGAAAATGCTCTCTACGGCGGCGAGATGAGCGCCCACCATTACTTCCGCGATTTTGCCTACTGCGACAGCGGTATGATTCCCTGGTTGCTGGTCGCCGAGCTGGTGTCTAGCTCGGGTAGTTCCTTGCTTGAGTTGATTGAAGAGCGCCAGGCGCGCTATCCCGTCAGTGGTGAAATCAACCGCGAGGTCGATGATGCCGCGGCGATGTTGGCGCGCATTGAAAAGCACTACGCCGCCAGTGCCGAGTTACTGGATAAGACCGATGGTGTCAGTATGTCGTTTGGCGACTGGCGCTTTAACGTGCGCATGTCGAATACCGAGCCCCTGGTGCGTTTAAATGTAGAGTCTCGTGGTGACGAGGCCTTGATGCAGCAGAAAACGGCGGAGTTATTGGCCTTTCTCGATGCCTAGCCCTAGCTGATATCCCGCTGGGTGCTTATTGCCAGCCATAAAAAAACCCCGCAGAGCGGGGTTTTTTTATGGGCTTAAGCCTTGCTTACTAAGCGCTGGCCAATGCGGCAGTGATCTCGACCACGGCCTTTTTACCATCGCCATACACCATCAAGGTATTGTCCATGGCAAACAGTGGATTGGGCAGACCGGCAAAGCCGGGGCTCAGCGAGCGCTTGATAACGACCACAGTCTGCGCCTTGTCGACGTGAAGAATGGGCATGCCGTAGATGGGGCTACCCTTGTCTTCCCGCGCCATGGGGTTGGTGACGTCGTTGGCGCCGATCACGATGGCGACATCGGTTTGCTCAAACGTGGGGTTGATGCGATCCATCTCGACCAATTGGTCGTAGGGTACTTCCGCCTCGGCGAGGAGCACGTTCATGTGACCGGGCATGCGACCGGCGACGGGGTGAATGGCAAATTCGACCTCGGTGCCGTTGGCCTGCAGCACATCAGACAGTTCACGTACCGCGTGCTGAGCCTGGGCCATGGCCATACCAAAACCGGGGACGATGACGACGCGGCGGGCGGTTTCGAGGATCATGGCGATCTCTTCCGCCTGAGCGCTCTTCACCTTGCCGGCATAGATCTCATCGGCATCGACGGCTTCACTGCCTTCGGCCATCACACCGAACAGTACATTGGTCAGTGAGCGGTTCATTGCGACACACATAATCTGCGTCAAAATGAGACCGGAGGCACCAACCAGTGAGCCGGATACGATCAGTACGGTGTTACCCATAATGAAACCAGCGGCCGCTGCAGCGATACCCGAATAGGAGTTCAGCAGAGCGATAACCACGGGCATATCGGCGCCACCAATGGGCAGTACGATGGTAATGCCGAGGATGCAGGCGGCGGCAATTAAGCCCCAAAACAGTGTGCTGTTGGTGGGGTCAAAGCAGAGCATGCCGAGCATGGTAATAGCGGAGATAAACAGGGCCGCATTGAGGAATTTGATGCCGGAAAAACCGATGGACTGGCCGGAAATCAATTCCTGCAGCTTGGCAAAGGCCACCAAACTACCGGTCATTGTGACTGAGCCAATGAGGACTGTAAGCATCACAAAGCTGACGGCAATACCGCCCATCACGCCACTTTCATAACCCTCTCCACCACTGGTGAGCAGATAACTTGCTGCGGCCAGGCCGAGAGAAGCACCACCACCACAACCGTTCAGCAGAGCGATCATTTGTGGCATCGACGTCATTTGAATGCGCGTGGCCATAATGCCGCCAACCGCACCACCGACCAGAACACCGGCGATGATGTACTCGTAGCTGACAATACTTTTATCCAGCAGAGTAATGACCACGGCGATTAACATACCGATGGCCGACAACATATTGCCGCGTACAGCCGTTTTCGGCTTGGTCAGTCCCTTAATACCGAGAATAAAGAAGATGGCGGAGATGAGGTAAATTAGATCCACTAAGTTAGTATTCATGATCTAGTTTTTCCTCTTGAACATGGCGAGCATGCGGTTGGTCACCAGATAGCCGCCAATCACGTTGATAGTGGCCATCACTACGGCGATGAAACCGAGGCCGTGAACCAGTCCAGAAGCACTATCGCCAGCACCGGCGGCGATAACAGCACCCACCAGAGTAATACCGGAAATGGCGTTGGTACCGGACATCAGCGGGGTGTGCAGCGTGGGCGGCACCTTGGTGATCAGTTCCACACCGAGAAATAGTGACAGCACAAAAAGTGCCAGTTGCATAACAATCATTTCCATCAGGAAGCTCCCCCTTCTTTTTGCTCAGTAGTCGTGTCGTCATCTGCGTCGAGGTCGATGGATTCACCGAGGTCGACGGAGGCGTAGCCGAGCAGTTCACGCATGCGCTTGTGTGGTACGTCGCCACTGTGGGCAACGACGGTTTCGTAAACGATCTCGTCTTCGAAATCGAGGTTTAAGTTGTTGTCATCATCGAGCAGATGATCGAGCAGGGTTTCGATGTTTTTGCCAAACATCTGACTGCCGTGGTGGGGAATGGTTGAGGCCAGGTTATCTGGGCCGATAATCGTCACACCGTGGGCAACAACGGTTTCACCGAGTTGGGTTAACTCGCAGTTGCCGCCACGTTCAGCGGCGAGATCGACAATCACGGCGCCGGGCTTCATGGCTTTCACCATGTCGGCGGTGACCAGAATCGGCGACTTAGCACCGGGGATGGCGGCCGTGGTGATTACCAGGTCTTGCTCGGCGAGTACGGCAGTCATTAGCTCCTGCTGGCGACGAATGAAGTCTTCACCCTGTTCTTTGGCGTAGCCGCCCTTGTCTTCTGAACTCTCTGTTTCCAAATCGAGTTCAATGGGCTTGGCGCCAACCGAGATGATTTGATCGCGGGCGGCGGGGCGTACATCATAGGCTTCGACGACGCCGCCGAGACGCTTGGCTGTGGCGCAGGCTTGTAAGCCGGCAACACCGACACCCATGATAAAGGTGCGCATCGGTTGTAGGGTACCGGCGGCAGTCATTAGCATGGGCATAATGCGCGGTGCCAGGCTGGCACCAAGCAATACGGCCTTATAGCCGGCCAAAGTTGCCATTGAAGAAAGTACATCCATACTTTGTGCACGGCTGATACGGGGCACCAGTTCCATGGCAATGGCGGTGGCACCGGTTTTAGCGAGTAGCTCGGCGGTGGCGGGGGAGCCCAGTGGGTCCATCATGCCTGCAATTAACTGGCCGGGCTTGAGCAGAGCCAGATCGGCTTCGCTGTTGACGTTGTTTGCACCAAAGGATTGCACCTGGACAATAATATCGGCCTTGGCAAAGACGTCGGAACGCTCGGTGCAGATTGATGCTCCAGCTGTTTTATAGAGCTCATCGGAAAATCCAGCGGCTTCACCGGCGTTGGTCTCGACGATACATTCAACGCCTTTTTTTGACCACGCCTGAATGTTGGCGGGGGTCATAGCCACCCTGTCTTCTCCGGGCTTGATTTCCCGGGGTATGCCTACTATCACAATATACGCCTCACTATGGGTCGTTCGTGCACCAAAGAAGTGCCGATTAATAAAAGGTGAAGCACCTTACATTAATTGAGCAAAAAAAAGAAGTTCGTTGGTCTGCAGGGACTTAGTCTATCTTGGGAGGGGCAGTGCGGTGTGCTTGGATGTGTTTGATCAAGGCTTTGCTCGAGCTATCCAGATCGCTGTCTTGCTGTGTTTGGCGCAGGGCCTCAAGCACGGCGGAGCTCATGGTTTTGCCAAGTTCCACAGCCCATTGGTCGAAGGCATTAATCTGCCAGATTACACTTTGTACATAGACGCTGTGTTCGTAGAAGGCCAGTAGTGCACCGAGGGTCTGCGGGGTGAACTCTTCGAGCAGTAAGGTGTTGCTGACCCGGTTGCCGGGAATGGCCTTGTGTATGGCGAGTTGGGCTGCCTCATCTTCATCGAGTCCCGAGGCGCGGGTTTCCTCCAGTGCCTGGGCGTAGCTTTTACCGAGCATCAAGGCTCGGCTTTGGGCAAGGCAGTTGGCCAGGAGGTATTGATGTTGCAGTGTTTGGCAGTGGGCTTTAGCGGTGGCGATAAAGTCGACCGGCACGGCGCCGATACCCTGTAATAAGAGCTGGTGGCAGGAGTGCTGGCCATTCGTGCCCTCGCTGCCCCAAATCACTGGCCCGGTAGCGTAGGTGCAGGCCTGGCCAGTTTTGGTGACGCGCTTGCCGAGGCTTTCCATGGTCAGTTGCTGCAAGTAGTTAGGCAGCTCACCGAGGCGGTGGATGTAGGGTAGTACGGCGCGGCTGTGGTGGTCGTTGAAATTGATTGACCAGATCGACAGCAGGCCGTGTAGCACGGGCAGGTTGTCGCTGAAGGGCGCGCTGCGAAAATGCCTGTCCATGGCGCTAGCACCGTCAAGCAATTGCCTGAATGCCTCGGAGCCCAGGGCGATGGCGATGGGCAGGCCAATGCTCGACCACAGACTGAAGCGGCCACCGACACTCTCATCCATGGGGAAAATACGCTCTGACTTTATACCCCAGTGTTGAGCTTTTTCAATTTGACTGGTCATTGCGGCAAAATGACAGGCGATTTGTGCATTATCGAAGCCCGCAGCCTCGAGCCACTCGCGAGCGAGTCCGGCATTGCTGAGCGTTTCTAGAGTGGAAAAGCTCTTCGATGAAATAAGGAAGAGGGTGGTTTCGGGTTGGCACTGGTTGAGTATGCCCTTTAATACGTCGCTATCGACATTGGCGGCGAAGTGGCTGCGCAGGCCCTCGGCCTGTAGCTCGGGAAAGGCGGCAACGATCATGCGGGGGCCGAGATCCGAGCCGCCGATGCCGAGGTTGATGACATCGCGAAAGACTTTGCCACTGGCGCCGAACTCACTGCCCTGACGCAGCCTGTCGGCAAAGGCGTTCATGGCGTCGCGCATTTGTGTGAGGGCTGAGGCTAATTTCCCGCTACTGGCGGCAGGGTTGCGCAGTGCGGTATGGAGGGCGGGACGATGTTCGGTGTTATTGACGTCGGCGCCACTAAACAATTCTTCGATGGCGGCGGATAGTTGCGCCTGGTTCGCTAATTCGTTCAGCAGGCCCAGAGTTTCGTCGCTGAATAGATTCTTGGAATAATCGAAATAAAGTCCTGCGGCACTGGCCTTGAAGCGTTGGCCGCGTTGCGGGTTTTGCGCGAATAACTGTTCCAGCGTGGTGTTCTCTAATACTTGTTGGTGCTTGAGCAGGGCTTGCCAGGCGGGGCTTTTGTCAATTAGTGCTGGGTCTGTCATGGGGGGGGTGGTCATGGTGAAGTCCTTTTCATCCATCCTAAGTGAAGTGCGCCGTCGGTGGAAGTGCTAGCAAGATTGGGGGGCGATGATAAGCCTTGCTTGTGACGGGCGTTTGATCCTTGCAGTTTGAGCGAGTTGCGAGCCCGCCTTGAGTGCGGACAGACTTATATTTTTTACTGAATGTTTACTGGTGGACGGTTCTAGTGATTTCGACTAACGGCAAAATCGGCCAGTTCTACTAGCGCTTGTCGATAGGGCGTCGCGGGTAGTTGTGCGAGACAGTCTTTTGCCTTGCCGGCGTAGTGACGTGCGGTCTCGAGGGTATAGTCGATGCCGCCGGTGGCGTTGATAATGTCGATAATACGCTCTAAGTGCTCGCTGCTGCCTTCGCGAATGGCCTGGCGCACGAAGTCGGCTTCGGCATCACTACCATTTTTCATGGCGTGTATTAAAGGCAGAGTCGCCTTGCCCTCGGCGAGGTCATCGCCGACATTTTTGCCGAGCTTTTGCGCGTCGCCACGATAATCGAGGGCGTCGTCGACCAGCTGAAAGGCCATGCCAATGTTGTAACCGTAGTCCTTCATTGCCGTGCACTGCTCGGCATTGGCACCCGCTAGCACGGCTGCCGAGGAAGCGGCCCCTTCAAATAATTGCGCTGTCTTACCGCGAATGACTTCGAGATAGGCCTGCTCGGTAACGCTGGGGTCTTTGGCGTTGATCAGCTGTAGGACTTCACCCTCGGAAATAATATTGGTGGTGTCGGCGAGAATGCCCATTATTTCCATACTGCCCAGGCCGACCAGCATTTGGAAGGCGCGCGAATAAAGGAAATCACCGACCAGTACGCTCGGGGGATTACCCCACTGGGCGTTGGCGGTAAAGCGGCCGCGGCGCATCTCAGAGGTGTCGACTACATCGTCGTGGAGCAGGGTGGCGCTGTGAATAAACTCTATAATGACGGCGAGCTTAATATGCCCCTTACCCTCATAGGCGCAAGCTTGAGCGACGAGCAGTACCAGCAGGGGGCGCAGGCGTTTGCCGCCGGCATCGATTAAGTAGTGGCCAATTTGTTCGACCAGACCTACATCCGAGCGTAATTCGTCAATAATCAGTTGATTGACGTCGTCAAAATCGGTGGCGACAACTTGTCTAAATGGTAGCATTACGGGGTAAATATAGGCGATGGGAAGCGCGGCATCCTAGGGTTCCGCCAGGCAAGTGTCAAGATTAGAGCAAGTCCTTAGCATAGTGCGACAATATATCTTTAATTATCCGATCGAGTGCTTGCTAGCGGGAACGCTTTCCCTTAGAATTGCCGCCCTCTCGCCCCCAGGCCAATAATTGCACGCAAGAGCAAGTGGCTGGGCAGTAGTCTTCCCCTTCTTTAAAGAAGAGGAATAGTGGAAGGCGATACAGCTTAGAAAGTCTTAGTTTCAGTAGGAGCAAAACATGTACGCGGTAATAGAAAGTGGCGGCAAGCAGCATCGAGTTGAGCCGGGTGAAGTACTAAACCTTGAGCTTCTTGAGGCGGCAACGGGTGATACCATTGATTTTGATAAGGTGTTGATGGTTGCCGATGGCGACAGCGTAAAAATCGGCGCTCCCTATGTTGACGGCGGTAAGGTTAGTGCTGAGATTATCAGCCACGGGCGCGCCAAGAAAGTGCGCATCGTTAAGTTTCGTCGCCGTAAGCATTCACGCTCACAGATGGGCCACCGTCAGTGGTTCACCGAAGTTAAAATTACCAATATCAACGCCGGTTGATCAGCAGGAGATAGCTCATGGCACACAAGAAAGCTGGTGGTAGTACTAGAAA